>Ga0307507_10005443_pt1 | contig 20919 bp, 15 predicted proteins | sample 7_EM_MG_FD_207223 | JGI IMG/M metagenome (GOLD analysis project Ga0307507, IMG submission 207223) | Populus trichocarpa ectomycorrhiza microbial communities from riparian zone in the Pacific Northwest, United States - 7_EM | ecosystem: Host-associated > Plants > Roots > Unclassified | place...
ATACAAACCACCCCCCCCCCCCCTTGTTTCCAGGCACTTCTTACCTAGGACAAGTACTGTATACTTTATAATCCCAGTAATGTCTATTCAGTCGGAACCGTCTATCTATTTTCTGTCGAGCGAAAACTTTGTTACCATAACATCCACTACTCAAAGTTTTGAGGGAAAGTTACCCTGTATTTCCGCCTCTTTCCCCTTCTGTTCCGGAACAACTGTGAGCAGCTTTCCCTTGGTCAAGGCAGAGTAGACATTATCAATGACCAAAACCTCCATTTTTTTCTACCCCTCCTTATTAGCTCCTGGCGTGTTTTAGAGAATGAGGGGTGACTTGCCTCCGTCTCGACGGTAAAGGTTCCAATATGTGGAAATAGCACCACATCTTCCCTCCCAATAAGCCCCTCATGAACGTTCGGTTCATCCTCGTAAACATCCAACCCCACACTCCCCAGATGACCCGCCTCGAGCACCTCCACTAACGCCGCCTCGTCAATAACCGCTCCACGCGCAGTATTAACCAACACAGCCCCATTTTTCAACCCCAGAAGTTCCTTCTTCCCAAGATAATGCCTCGTCCCCTCCGTCAACGGCAGGTGGATGCTCAAGACATCGCACCTGCTTAAGAACTGCGCGAGGTCCGCCACGTACTCTGCCCCAGCGGGGTTATACGCCGCCTCCCGCCTATTGTGGTATATTAACTTCATACCAAAGGCCTTCGCGCGGGTAGACAGGGCCGCGCCGATCCCGCCTAGGCCGAGGATGCCGAGGACTTTGCCGTCCGGGTCGTGGCCGAGGGGCAATTGACCGCGCCAAGTGCCCTTGCGGAGCGAGGCCTCGGCGATGTACGTTTTGCGCAGGGCTTGAAGGATCAGCATCATTGCAACGTTGGCTGTGGCGTTGTTGACGGCTCCTGGGGTGTGAGCTACGAGAATACCTAGAGGGGGTCAGTATAAGTGAGCCAATAGGGGGGTCAACTAGGGTGAAATACCACGAGCAGTACAGGGCTCAATGTCAATCTGATCGTACCCAGCACCGTTATGGCAGAGAAATTTCACGCTGGAGGGCAATTGAGAGACAAAGTCTTTGTCGAAGCGGCCAGTGATCTGTCCTCATCAGTTTAAGCAACAATATAGAGTTCATAGAGATCACACCTGAGCAGAATAATAGGTTCTGTAAATCGCTACAACACCATCGTATTTGCCATCTTTGAAATCCTGGATCATAGACTCCCTTGTACCAGAAGTAACTTCCTAACCGAGAACTCAGCCATAAACTTCCCCGGCAGGTGAGACATAAAGAAGAGAAGCAAACCTTAAGCTCTGCTACTTCAGACAGAGATTCCCATTCCTTACGAGCATGGGCGATTTTACCCAAGAGAAGAGCAGTTGGGAGAGGCATTGTGATGTTGATGACGATGACGAAGGACGAGAGATAGAGGGGAAGGGAGCATTAAAAGGGTAGCAAGCTCTGGCAAGACCCGCCTTGGCGGGGGGGGGAGTTTCCAAGGGTTTACTTAATTTTCTGGTAGTATGCCCCCCACATCATTTGCTGTGAGACTAAAAGATCGCCTGGCGTCAGTACTCTACTATACAAGCCATTGTAGAAAAAAAATATCGCCTTGCGCCTACTTTGAGTTTCAGAATTCCTTTTAGGGCGGTGCTACTCCTTCGAATGGGGTCTCGTGCCTCCATTCCGTAATGGCTTTCTACTACCCAATGGCTTTCGGTGTGCATATGAGGGTAATACACGCATAGCCTCTTATGTACTAGTTTCGGAATTTCCCCGCATCTCATCGGCCGGTTTTTGAGCCTCAACGGTTGTTAGTCCGACGGTGCTACGTGGGAAGGGCGAAACTTGAAAAACCGTTCATATTGAATTTTTGATACTGTTCTTAGAAGAGCAAGTATCCCAGACTACATTCTAATTACAAACACAGCAATAGGTACTGTAAAAGGCATGACACTACTAGCAGTCTAAGTCACGCTTCAGACGTCTTGTTTCCAATCTGGAAAGCCAAAGTTGACTGGCCATGGAGGGGTTATAAATCTGATATTCAAATTAGCTCGCCAATTCAATCGCTTGAATAAGGTGGTTCCAAATACCTCTTTGTTCCTTTCTCCTTATGGATCTTATTCAAAGCTTCCATATCTTCGTTGTCAAGCTTCAAGAGCTCACTGTTCTCCTCGATCCTGCTAGGAGTGACTGATTTCGCCAACACTACATTCCCACGGTTGACTGGATTCACCAATCAGCAGGGTTCTAATCGGGCAAAGGAATGATTTGATTACTGTGATAATTTAATAGAACTGTGCCAACAGCAACACTGTGCTTCTCGGCAATCTTAATGATGGATTCCTCTTTGAGTAGAGGTCCACCCGCAGAGCCGAGGGGAGAATATGCAATGATGGTAATTCCATTTTCCTTGCAGAAGTCGACAACGTCGTGCTGCGGGAGGAATGGGTGGTTCTCAATCTGGTTAACTGCAGGGACAATAGTGGTTTGCGCGAGAAGGCTTTTCAGGAAGGGAACTGAGAAGTTGGAAACACCAATTGCCTGCAAAAAATGTTAGCTCCCGTGAAGCATGCAAAAAAAGGGGGAGGGATCAAACCTTAACTTTTCCAGTAGACAATAGCCTTTCCATTTCCTTGTATGTCTTGATAAAGGTCCAATCAGTCTGCAGATCCCTTGATCCATCTGGCAGCTTCGGGAATTTGTCGTGGTTGCCTGTATACCCCGCTTTGTTAAAAAATTAAAAAATTAAAAAAGCCCCCAAAGGAACGGGTAGGTGCTTGCCGTGAGGATTCAAAGGAACGGGCCAGTGCATAAGGAACAAGTCAACGTAATCTAGACCGAGACTCTTCAAACTCTTGTCCAGGCCCAATTCCACCCGAGAGTGATAGGTCGACCAGAGTTTTGTGGTGATAAAAATATCCTCCCTCCTTACACCACCCTTGAAAGCTTCAGCAAGGCCAGCTCCGACCTCACATTCGTTGCCATAGCAGTATGCTGCATCAATGTGTTTGTAGCCACCATTTAGAAGTGCATGGGACACTGCCGCCTGAACTTCGCCGGGAGCTGATTGCCAAGTTCCTAAGTGAATAACCACTCAGCACTTGGAATAAAAGGTTAAGGTAGCGGGGAATAGCTACCCAGCCCAATAGAAGGGATTTCAGCGCCAGTATTTAGCTTGAAAGTAGTTGGAACAGACATTGTTGGATAAACAAGATGATAAAGCGTGATGAGACAGATAAGGAGGAGGGTGAAATGGCTGGGATTTTAGTAGGCTTTCATCAGGGAGAAAGCTAGGACACAGAAGCCACTAGTACAGCGGCGTCGGCAAAATCCCCAACCCCTAAGTACAGTACAAGTACTGTACTACTCGTAATGTCGTGACGTTTGTAAAACGCACACTACGATTGCACACCATCAAAATTCTGAGACTCTGGCCAATTTTTGGCCATATGCAATAGCAGGAGTGCCAGCCGTTGGAAAGGCTTCCCTAGCCTTCTCCCCTCTTATTTGGTAAGAAACGAATCGTGATAAAATTTTTACAATGCCCCGAGAGAGATACCCGAAAGCAGTCATCTAAAAGGCACTTATTTTGTTCTTATCGACGGGTATTGTTTTTGGGGTATTGTACGAGTATTGTATAAGGGAGAGCAGGATAATGTAATGGGCGCGGTAATAGTTGCATTGTGCGGTGCGTCCAGTTACTAGGTGGTTCTCTCCACTTCCATCATCCCGCATTACCTGGTGAAAACCCGTCTGGCGCTACCGTAGCACGCCCAAATAAGAACCGGCTGAGGTGAAACCCATAATTGCGTCAAAATCGGAGGCCTGAAAACTTTAGTCTTGGCTGCGCAGAGTGAGGGTCTAGCCTTTTATCCCGATCCCGAGACAAAGCAATAAAAATCTTATTTGAACGTACCCTGACGGTTTTCCGCACCTGATGCAGTATTGAGCAGATACTCATCCTGAGCGTACGGTGACACCGAGAGGTCACCGGTATTACGGATTAGGCAATTGCATTTTTTATTCGATTCGTATTCTTCTTCCGAGCTCTTGCAGAGAAGAGCAGCAAGTTTCGTACCGTATACCAATTAACGAAGGGGGCAATAGTTCGGAACAAGGTTCATGAGGCGGGGGTAAATCATTACATGTTTTATCTCCGTTCAAGTAAATTTCTAGGCGAATCATGCTTGTATCTAGCATAAAGTATCTAAAAATGGGACGGGCTTCTTCTTCTTCTTCTCTAGTTAGGGGTATTTCCAGACACTTGTTGCCAGATACAAGTATTGTTAAAACTTGTGGTAGACAAGTTAGCATCTAAGCCCTTTATATCGAGTTATTGGGGGGGGGATTGATACTATCCCTTGGACGGTGTGAAACAGTAAAATTCGCACCGCCCAAGGGATAGCGTGTTTCCCCTCCAGGGGAGCCTTCCGCCCTCGCATTGAAGGTTTGGTTTTTCGATGATTCACAGGTGAAATGGGATTAGTCCATCTCCGGGTCTTCCAAAGTTTCGAGGTGTCTCTTCAGACAAATTGCTTCCGAGCTAGGATATCCTCTACGAACAACTACGAACCAGTGAATTGTGTCATAAACGAGCCGGGTATGTCGAGATATTCTTCATAGTTGATCACTCGAGATCGAAGGCTGAGGGATAGAAAAATTTCTCAGAGGGCCATTGTTAGGTTTGGCGCTCACTTCCGAGGCCGGAGTAGCAAATACCAGATGTCACATACCGGTATTACATGTAGGCAGCCCCCGCGCTATGGCACTCTGAGGAGAAAAAGCGAACACTTGAGTAAGTTACATCGCATGAGCCAACCCTGCTATGATACAAGGACAAATATATATGATACCGTAACCAAGATCAAATGCCCTAGGAACTCATGTAACCCCTAATCTCGGCATTCCGAGACAAAACACCTCGAGAAGGAAATAGGGTTTACCCGACGCGATATAGCCCGAGCCAGCTGGGGTTTTCTAGGTCTCATTGACTAATGTCCGCAATCCCATTAGCTTGCTCGGCTAAACCTATTGTAGTTTGGCTCCATTGCTTAACTGATAGTGGATTTCAAGGGCGAACTCAGTATCCAACTAATCTAGTCATTACCCCGCACCCTCATTCCCATCCCACCTAGCCCGGAACTCACTTCGACCAATGAACTATCTTCCGATAATATTGCAAGGCTGAGAATCTCTATGAAGATTGACCATACCGGTAGTCTGGAGCATCCCGACTTCGGACCTCCTGCGAACCCGGCGGCTGTCGGGGGAGAGAGATACTGTGGCCGGTGTAGTCGCTGGGCTCGGGAAAAGGATTTCAGCGCAGCAGTACAGTACCTCTACACTGGAAGCTGAAGCCCTGTTCGATACCCCGATAAGCTTAGCTAAAGAAAGCACCTCACGGGATATGCCGAAGCATAAAGTATTCCGTTTCGAATGCTCAATTGGACACTACTACTGTGCAGTGTTCTAAATAAGCCCTATAATATACGATTTATACCCACAGAAAAGAGGGCTCACAAGGACTACCCAGGCAAGTCAGCGAAATTACGAGCACTGTATGATACCAGTCAATAAGATCCAACAAGCTCAGCCTGCTTGAGCTATGCTGTACCCTGTCAGATAAACACTACAGCATTCCTCCTCGCGGTGTTTTGTCTCTGACTAAGGTATTAGACTAGAGGCCTGACGGAGATAGTGGAATGTCCGAGTAAATACGGTGTTCCGCTGAGTTAATACCGGTACCGGTATCATACTCTACTCACTGTAAGCTTTTCTTTTTCTTTTCTTTTCTTCCTACCCCCCCCCCGGTTCTCACATAATTCTACTACGGTAGTTGCCGTTCCAAGGCTTGCGCTCTGCAGTGCTCGCAGCAGCAGGCAAAAAGTATCCGAGTGCGAGGAGGGACTCGCACAATATATGGCGAGAAACCGGTGCGTACTGTACTAAGTTAGTACTCGAACATCCATATAAGCTCACGACGCACCTGTTTTCGGATACCCCTTTGGTTGCTACTGGCGCTTTATGCATAGCACACGCGCTTCCTAAGCATGAATATTCCATGCCGGTTCACACGTCTTGCCTGGGGAGGTCTAGTCTATCTTCCACCCTAGTCAAGGCCACATCGCGATCAAGATCTTTGGGACCTGAGGGTAGGTGCTGTATGATTACCAACCTCCACTCCTGTTCACTTAATTCTCATACTGGTACCCCAACGTGTACTGTACCTGTGGCAGTGTTGTGGCAGGTGAAAATGTTCCAGCTCCAGCGATCTTGGGCTGGCACGGCACACAGCACACTTTCACCAGCCACGACACTGCCACAAATTCGTGTTGGGGGTATTGAGAATTAAGTGAACAGCAGTTCCGTTCAACAAATACAAGATCAATACGGTACAATACATTAATTTACAGTGCTGACCTCTCCATTCCCTCTCTTTCAAAATAATATTATAACATTATGCATAAAATAGAGTGCCTGCCCAGCCGTCCGACTAAACTAGCTTGAAACTCCAACAAAGATCATGTAACCTCTCCCGCGTTGTGCATGGCTTCTTCCGCCCCGGTCAGAGTGAGCTCTAAATAAACTGTGATTTATAATGTCTCTGTGACAAATGCCTTCTCGGCGGAGTTTCATTCATTCGTGGACGAGTGTGCGTGTACTAGTACTTGTACACGTACCGGTACCGTATGTGCTTGAACGCCATAGCTATGAGTGTATATATATTAGTCAAGCTGGGCCTTGGATAGTACGGTACCAGTACTGTACAATACCACACAGTGCTTTAAGAATTTTGGAGTTCACTCTTATTTTTCTATATCAACGAATGAGCCTCGCCCCCCCCCCTCTCTCTCTCTTTGCTCCTCTCTCAACGGTGATAATATCTTTTTGTTATAAATACCATTAGTTCCGTTAGTTTCGGTATATCAGCAGTACAGTAAAGTACAGTACAGTCCAGCACGACAAAATGCTTCCTTCAGTAGTCTTCTCAACCATATTACTCACGTCGGTGGTATGGGCACAAATCCCAGATCAATTCACCAGCGGCTTCAACAACAACACGATCTCGTTAGTGGTAACCTACGGCGCAAATGAAGTGACCAATGGCGAAAGGCTCAGTCTAAATGGTACCTTCCCTTTTTCTTCCCCCTTCCCCGTCCCTTCCTCTCCCCCTCCTCCCGCTAACCAACCGACCACCTTATAGCCGTAAAATCTCCCCCAACTCTCGCCCTCGGTGACTCCAGCAGCCTAAACACCAATAGCCGGTACATCGTAATCATGATAGACCCGGACGCCCCCTCCCGCGCTAATCCCACAGCCGCGAATTTCCTGCACTGGATGAAGACGGACTTGCGCATCCGGTCCTCCACCGCGACAAATATCACAGCCGATAACGTCACCGCCGCGTTCTCGTATCTGTCGCCAGCGCCGGCGCAGGGTAGTGGTCCACATCGGTATGTCTTCCTACTATTCGACCAGCCGCGTAGGGATGGCTTTGTGCTGCAGGGGTTGCCGGGGAGCGATTTGCCGGCGAACAGGGTTGGGTTCAATATATCCGCATGGAGGGAGGTCAATGGCTTAGCACCGGCGAAGGCGGGGACATATTTTTTGGCGGAGTTTGAGGGTTAGACTTTTCTCTCTCTCTCTCACCTCTAGTGTTGTGTTTGGAAAGGGGGAGGGCTAATTTTTGGATAGGGAATTCGACTTCGGCCACGACGACGAGCGGTGGCCCGAGTGCCACTGGGAGTTCCGGGAGTGGTGGGGGTTTCACCGGGAATGGGAATGGGACTTCGGGGACGGGCGCGAGTGGGAATGGGAGCGGGTCTGGTGCTTCGAATGGTGTTGGGAGGGTGACGGCGAGTGGGTATGGGACTATCATGGCTGGCTGGGTTTTGGCGGCGGTGTTGGGTGGTTTTTTCATGGGGATGTAAAAAATTTTCTCCATCAGGCGTTACCCTCCTTTCTTTCTTTCTTTTTTTTTTTGTAAAATTTTCTATGATATGTCAGTTCATGAATCGGTCGATCCATCAATTCCTTTGCGATTGCCTGCGCTAGCTACTAAAAAGCCTGGATTTCAAGCAAGGAGAGAGAAAACCACTTAACGAAACTTCCCTCCATAATTAACATGGATCATATGGATCTCATCGACCCCCTTCCTCAAGTGCCCAACAGCAGTCTGGCCGATCTCACTAGCACGCCAGTCCGTATGAGCCTTCACACTATCCCATCCAATAAGCAGTAAGTAATCTCTCGGGTTCTCGATAACCCATCCTGCCGAATGCCACCTATACCCTTCCCCCCTCAACCCCTTCTCGAACTCCTTGAAGTTGACCAGGAATTCATCCCTCGTCGTGCCCTCGGAGAGCGTGATCGTACACCATTCGGTAACGGGCGCTTCGTTAAGTTGTGGGTTATTGGGGTGGAGTTCGGCGTGCACGATTTTTGTGCCCCCCTTGCTGACGAAGGTGAACTTTTCAGTGAAGGGTTTGTAGATCTCCGACTTCTGGAAGTCGGTGTGGTCTGAAAGTTGATGCCAGTTGAGGTGCGGAGATTGTTAGCCTTGCGTATTATGGTGCTGGGGGTGGGGGTACTTATCACCCAGTGAAGCTTGGCCTGGTCCTCGTGTTCAAGGCCCCAGAAGCTAGCGCTTGGTGGGTTCTTTGGGGGGTGTTGAGAGAGGAGAGTGTCCTGCCCCTCATATGACTCTCCGTTGAGGGTCAAAATGACGAGCTCGGAGACTGGGCCGGTAGAAGCGCTTGCAGCCATATTTGCTTATAATGATTATTATCTGGTTGTATGTTTTTTTCCTTTTCTTCTGGATCGATTGATTGTATCCGTAAGTTTGCGGCGGGGATAGGGATTGGATGGGAATCGTTTTGGCGGGGTAATTTACGAGCGCTTGCTCAGTATTTGTAGTCGAGCAGATTGCGCCCGGTTGTCCAGCCACGGATAAATTCCCCGCAAATCCTCGGGGCCGGAAACGGTTATTGCCGAGTTTATATCAGAAGACCACAGCCACAGATCTCCAAGCTAAGTATTCCTCTCTTATTGCGTGGAACTCAACATACGCAGACAAAACTTTCCGGTACCGGTATTCTGTACTGGCCAATGAGGGTTTCCTATATACCCGTATCCGACATAAAGGGTCCGGGGTTAGATGGGGGTTTTCTCGCTGGCTAGATGGTTGTGGAAATTACCATACCGTAAAAACTCGAATAAACGTACTAACATATGTACTGGGTATCATGGTCCAAAATTTCCCCTCTAGAAAAGGGAGACCTGATCTCCGAGACAAATGAAAAAGAATACATACAACTCTAAACCTTTACTAGGAGGGGCAGCTTCAACGTCCTAGCACAGGTCCGATTATTCGGCTCTTACCGTATTTTCAGGTACTCATCACTAGATACAAGCAGAACACTCGCAAGGCTTCAGCCTTTATGTTGCGCCCTAGCGCAAGAATAATAACGGCCATCATGGCGTGCTTTCAGAATTACTGTCATAGACCCTCAAAAGAAAAACAATAGAAAATCGGGGGCGAGTAGACCAAGAACACTACAACCTTTAGGATTTTCTTCGATGTCAGAGGGCAGTTATATAGTCAGCATACTGTATGTCTCTTAAAATTTGTCAGTGCATCTCTATTGTGGGAAAATTCTTGTGCTGAAAAAGGTATCACGAGAGCAGAGACCGAAGTGAACAAATATTGGTCTGAGGCTTAAGTGTTCGCCCTTAACTTCGGAAGGAGAGAGGGGAGCAGAAAAAAGGAGAAGAAGAGAAAGGGAACGATGTCTCGAGATAGGCTTATCCAAAGTGGGTGACGCCAGTAATCACAGAGTGTCACTCGTGACTCCAGGTCCTGGGAAGGTTGGATGTATTATCTTCCGTTATCCACAAACAAGGTTGGATGTATTATCTTCCGTTATCCACAAACAATATCTCCCTTTTCTATATCATTCATTTATATTGAGTTGTATTGCCTGAGGTGGTCGGACTGTTTTGGTTGAGCTCCGGTTATTCCGCCGTTGTGTCGTATAGACCGGACGTCCCTAGCCCGTCAAGTCTGAGAGGTCTACCGGCGTTGGAGTGATGATGCTGATGGTATAATAATCCTAGCAGTATCACAGAACGTTGTGGATCAGGAGCGTCGAGGGAGCGCAGATACCGGGAAGGGCACATATGGAGGAGCACAGAAGTATGGACTACGTGTGTAGGCACACCAGGGCAAGAAGGGATGTATAGGGTTATACATGTAGAAATGATCGTTAGCTAGCAATCAATAGACAACGCACACCCCGACATCTCCAACCGTCAACACCTCCGAGCGATTCTTTCACCTACATTGGATGCGCTATAGGCTAAAGGCGGGAAACGGGTTTCTTCTCGGAATGATGAGGTCACTAACATTCTCTATATGTGTTGGACCATTAGGCCCTTTTTCTTTGTTTATTCTAAGTTATCGAAGTTGTTCGAGTTGAAGATGCTAAAGAAATACCGTTCTTCTCGTACATGTCAGAGCTTATTCCAACAAGGAGAGCACAAGCATGATTTCCAACCGCTTCAGTGGGTATCCTGCTAAGGTAGGTTTAGATTATCCTCGTTAAAGCTTTCGCCGGGGCGAGTGACGAAGAGGGAAAAATGGAAATGATCAAAGTAGGGTATCATAAAAAAACAAGGTTGCTACGTACTAACCTCTGATCGTCGCCAGCCAAGTTTCATCCTGGAAGTACACTGGTAATGCATCACATATTTGCCCGGACAATCGACTCTCTCCGGAGGGGCTGACCCCTCAGATATGGGATAGCGTAGGTGCCGAAGACAAAGTGTGCGAGATGAGAAACTGAAGAGAAAGTAGAGACTCTCTGGAGGTAAGAACTGTAGGGAGGTACGAATTACTGGTGGGAGGAGGATCAAAATATCCTGTGTCCCTCTTTCATTGCTACCCCAGCTCGAGGCCACGGCATTTATACCCATGAGAGGTTCCTCTATATAATGCCAATTATATGAGTCCCACTATTCCCCGCCAGACATACTCCCGTCACATTTAAGGAATATTCTCAATAGAAGGTTCATCAAAGCTGGTGAGTGATTATCTGTGATTCTGACCTTTTAAGTACTAGATGCAAATGTGATAAATTACATATTACGAAGAATAAATTCACACATTCTCTATATATTCCAATTACTGATTATTGTGTTTGTCTCTCTTGACATGTGCTCCTCGGTGGGGAAGCTTTGCCTCATGAATATTATAGATTGATTTATATAGCACCGGATCGCCAGCTACCTCCATAGATGATACATGAGTTATCATACAAGGACTTTTCATATAATCAACGAGCACATTATGAGATACCACGTTATAAAATTTTCTTTAGGGTGACTTTATTATAACCTTATCCCTCACTAGAGCTTCATGAATACCATAATACCGATATAAACTTTTCCAGTATGAGCTACATACTATCATTTGAAAACCAAATTGCTTGATTGATGGTATAATAATTGAAGAAACTACACTAATATTTATTCCCAAAACGGATATTTACATTATTCTTTTTTTCTTACTGTTTAGAGGGCCAATTTGTCATCGCGAAGGGAACCATCATCATGGGCCAATATCCGAAAGGGTTAACCGCCAAGCGCATGGTGCTCTGAAGGTCTAAAGGCTCTCTCATAATTTCTCACACAAATCACATTCTTGCTACTTTGGTATAGAAACTAACGATGGGAGGGACAGCGGTACGGGTGGCCAGATGCCATATCTATGCACGGCTCGGGAATCTGTTGAACACCAACTCAGGAAAGTGCTACGACTGCACCTTCCACTAGAGGGGTACTCGTAATATCGGAGGGTTTTTAAAAAGGACCACCATTACATGCTGCAGAAGTTTGGCCCTTTTGCTTGGGTCTGGGGAGTGAGTATGCAACAGCGACTCCTTCTAAACACGCTTCGACAATACGAGTACCATCAGGCTTAAGAGGTCACCTCCCTCCGCCGCTATTGGCCTTCCGCACAGAAATCCTTCAGGGTCACCCATACCCCCTGTTGATACACCTAGATCCCCTCTATTTTTAAAGAAAACATTCAGATTCTTTACTAGATTCCTTACGGTGACTTTCTCTGCCTTAGGAACTGAGGCATTATTCCTTTGGCGGGGTATCATACTCGAGTGCGGTATCCTACAGGGACCCCCGCTGTTTGCTAATCCATGATGGGTTCTCTCGACATCCCAGAACGGGCGAATGGATCCATGGAGCTCCCAACCACCGCGGATAGGCTCGGAGGGGCAAGCCTGCAAATTATAGGCAAGAAGTACACAAGTACTATACGTGTGCTGGAACATTCAAGTACCATTTTAGTATGGTAGCTCAGAGACGCACAGATAATTAACTATAATATATACCCCTCCCAATCCCCATGTTCGGGTACCTCCTACAAGTGCTTGGCGAGGTAGCCGAATACCCGACTACAAATTTAGTATGGGGGGGCTCAGATATGCACGAATAATTGACCATCCAATCCCTGTGTTTTGTGGGAGACTTCTGGGCTTGTTACTAGTTGTACCAATTTCTTGTACTACCGGTGCCGATGTCTTTTAGATTAAGAATAAACTCGTACAAAGGTACCGTAAAAAGCCGCCTAAATCTACTATTAGTACTATACTATCTAAGCCACAGTGGGGTCCGCAGAGCACAGTAGGTTAACAGAATTGCGAATACCAGTTAATGAGATCCACCACGTTCATCTCGCCTAAACTATGCTGCGTCTAGAAAGCACTATCCCTCCCTGGGTAGGGTGTTCTGTCTCGATTACCGAGATTAGAGATTGGTGGATTCCCCGAGTTTTTATAGTGCAAGTGCCAGGGAAGATGCTTTCGCACAAGACGAGGGAATTTAGTTAACCAGCAAAACAATCCCTGCTTTGCATAATACGAAGACCTCTCCCCTAGTACCTATACGTAGGGTGAGACTGCTAGCCTCCCTCCCTTCCTTCCTTCCTTCTGCTCCGGAGCCTCTTGGACCACTCAGAGAACCGTGTCGCTCTAAACTAGAGTACGAGTATATCCGCAGTCTCCAATGACGAATATCTGCAGGCGACGAACCGGGTTACTTGGCAAGCAGAAGGTGAGCTTGATTCCGTCACCAAAATTTAGTGACAAAAATAGCCATTACCGATTGATCCCTGTTCGTCACCCGCAGATTTTCGTCGTGCGGCCGTTGGATAACGATAATACTATCGAGATTGGGCATCTGAGCGCGTTCTGCTTAAATCCCCCCCCCACCGCAACCCACACATGCACTCAACCGCTTTTGAAAAGACATGAACACTGCAACGGGGACATACAGGTTAGGTTGTACTAGTACAGCACAGTGCCAGGATAATAATATATTAATATATGTATTGAACTAACAACGGCTTTTTCACGCTGCAAATACAAGTAGGAAAGCGTAAAAAGATTTGTTTGTTACACAAAACAGCGAATGATTGGCTAGAAATTGTATTATTGACGAGGGTGCAGAAAACCTAAACCCCGTACATATATCAACACTGCCGTATAATATTACTGTACCTTTTCGATCATGCCTCAGGCTTCGTAAGAATGCACGCGAGTGCTTAGCCTCATATTCCTGGCCCCTGCGTGCGCGGCTTAAAAACGAAGCGAAACAAATAAGAACGCAGGGCGGTGCATTAGCCTCGATGCTGTACAGTACTCGTAATTACCTGAAGTTTGTAAGACGAAACTGCTACAGTATCGGTCGGTATTGTAGATGGGCCCTGCAATAAGTAGTCCGTTTTTGCGGATATCAGGCAATTACGAGTACCAGTAATACGTAGTATTCCGTCGCTGCGCACAGAATATTTTGACCAACCAGACTTTTTTGTGCGCACCTCAAATCAGGTATCATACTCGAGTACAGTACGAGCGCGTGGCCTTTTGCTTAACCATTGGCCTACTCCATTGGGTCACCGCTAACGATACTACAGGCTTTGTTGAGCTTTGCTTTTGTAATCGGGGGGGTTTTTTTTTAATAACCTACGGTAGGATATTGCAATTTACAAGGGAGAATTTAATCTAAGTTAACCGATAGTGGGCTCAGTATCTTCAATGGAGCACCTTCCATGACCGCCCACTTATGAACCCAATGGAAAGTCTAACCAATATGTTTTCTAATAGATTTTATATTACAACAACTAGAGGCTAGGAGCGGAGCATACAGACAGGCCCTACTGGAGCAGTTATTTCGGCCGCGAAATTATTTTTTTTAACTTCCAACCACTTCTCACATTCCTTAATCAGAAGATTAAGAATTACCCGCACTCGAGGATCACTCTCCCACCTCCCCGTTCAAGTTACTAAAGGCTCAATGTGGTAGGCTCGGCATTTGTATACCGGTAAGCGCAGAACCACCTGCGGAGAGATCTGTCTCAGGACGACTGAGTTTCCTATTTTGGCGGGGACGGGAGAGAAAACACCAGCAAAACAAAACAACACGCTACTTAAAGGGGAAACTTGGACGTCCCAAGACGGATTTTCCCTTCCGGTATTCGAGTTATTACCGTAAAAACTCTTTTTAAATCCACCACCGGCAATCCGGCCCCAGCCCTCCCAATCCGTGACAAAACACCCCAAGAAGGAATCGTGTTTCCAAGACAGGGTGGTATACGGTAGCTTGTCTGAGTTGGCCCTGCCGGATCTCATTAACTGGTATTCGTAATTTGTTTACTTGTCCCAGGCAAGAAGTACCCGCAACCAGGGATTGAAAAATATAACAAAACATCTGTGCGTGTCTGAGCGCTCATAGAAAATGGATCCCCCTATTTGCGGGCACTTCTTGCCTAGGACGAGTAGCCCACTCGTTCAAGCCTATTGCGGTTTAGTATAATACGTCGATCTCTAATGGTGGATTAAAGGGGTTTTTGGGGCAACACAGGCATATATTTGGCTGGTTAACCTTGAATAATTGTTCCATAACTTCTTGCCGGACCTTGTGCCACAGAGGATCGTCATCACATGTATCCATGACCAAGGCCGAGGATCACCGTCTCTATCTGGATTGACGGATTGATGGATGGAGATTATGGCTTCCAGCCCGCGCTTCAAGGCTCGCGACGGTCCGGACGCGTTAAAGGGCTAGTTCCCGTGTTTCGGGAGATGTTGTCCGAGTGACTATATGTGAACGGGGTATTAATTCTGGGTGTTAACAGCCCACCGCATAATTGAAAGAAGTAAACTCGTAGAGTTCATTCTACTCAGGAGGGCTTTCTCCGAACAGTAGGGGGGGGGATATGAGTCCGCTTCCCGGTACTGGAATTGACTGCATTCTGATTTACACTCTTCGAAACTAGAGCATCATAATATTAATCGATATTAATCCACCGAAACATATCTAGGATGCTGACGCTTTTAAGTCTCATACTGCAATGCCCGCTGGGCTTTGCATCGCTGGTGAGAATGAAGGGTTCCTCCTTTAACTTGCCCGGCTCGAAAGCCTGTATTATGGCCCACGGGTGTCCGCTAGTGCGTTTCCAAACGCATGAACTAACCTGTTTCTAACATGTGCAGTGCAATATCGTAAATAGGTCCTCTCCGAAGAATTATTGGCCAAGACACAGTCGGGGTTTATGGCCGTTCCTACTTGCCGTTCGATTCTCGTACTAGAATCTCCGTCTCTTGTGCCAAGTATGTGTAGAATCTGAGAACAGACGAAGGAGTCAGAGGATAACCGTGCCATATCACTCTTAAGCAAACTCGGCTGATGTCCTAGCCCGCGGGCGGAAGGAGAAAGAAGGGAGAGGGGAAGGGGGGGGGGGGAAATTAGTTTCTCTCCCTTTTCGACTCCTGCAGGCCTAATCTCTCGGATGGGTCAATGATCAGACCACGGTTCCGACAGCGCGGTACCCCCAATCACCGGCAATGTCTGTGTAATATGGCGGCTAGCCTGAGTGCGCCGTGCGACTTAGCGAGAAAGGCCGTGGCCGTGGATGTGCGTATTATTATTTTTCCTAATTATTAACATCATAATATATTTATCCTAGTTACTCGAGTATGCTTGTTGCGCGAGCTTTGGTTTCCTGTTGCAGGGAGGGGAGCACGGGCATTTAGCGAGCGACTGAATCGGCCGAGGACCGTCGGTCGAACACATCAACTCTCGGCTACCTCTCAAGCATTCGCCATCGAGTTTTGATTTGCAAGGGTACCGTAGAGAACAATTTCCCCGAATGGACAGGGATATATTCGATATATTCGGCCGGTTAACCTTAACTAACTAACTGTTCGATAACTCCTTACAGGGCCCTGGCACGGTTGTGGTCTAACGGTAATAGTCCCAGTAGCCAAGCCATTATCAGCCTCAACTACCGTAAAAACTCGAATAATTGAACAGTGTGCCATGAAGTCCAAAATTCCCTTCTCTGGAAAGGGGGCAAAAAACACAGCGAAAACATACCCCCTTTTCCCCTTCCGAGACAAAAAAAAAAACTTTCTTGACCTTACTGAGAGAGGAAAAAGCCCGGCGATATAACACGGTTCAATTATTCAAGTTTCCACGGTATCCAAACTCCCCATACCGCAAGGTAGGGGCACGGGACAACCTCCGGGAAGAGTGGCCAGAGAATCTGGTTGGCAGCATAGATTGGGATATTGAGGTCCAATTTAAGTCAGACCGGGGATGCATGTTGCTCATGATCTGCGCTTAAGGCCTCTTCTCGAAACCACTTTCCCCATTCGTGCTGTAACCCAGTACCGGTAGTATGAGCAAACCTCCCTTTGTTAAAACAACAACATCACCAGCAAGTAGACTAACCCCCCCTCGGCCGAACAACCCCCTCCTTGCTCAGTTCCGGCCGACCCGGTTTCGAGAGCTCCAAAATACCCACCTCGGATATTAATATTATTATCATCGTTGTCTCCGAAATACCCGGAGGTGTATTACCGAGAATTAAGCTAAGTGATAACCGGGGGGCCTGCCTAGGTACAGGGTCCGGTAAGAAGTGATTGAATAATTATTTAAGGTTAACCAGCCAAATATACAAGTACCCATGTCCATTCGGGTTAATTGTTCCCTGTCCTTGCACTGTACCGGTAATTCTATCTTCCTAATAGGGTGAATATTTCTTGATAGAGAGTGCTACCCCGCGGAACTGTCACAGGGTTATCTATTATCTGTGCGTTTTGCGAAAAACGCGGACTAGCGGGTGGGCTGGTTGGCGCGGTAAGATTTCTTAGGTTTATAAATGTTGTGTGTGAGTTGATAATTTATCGCCTTCAATCATCACCGTGAAAAACTTAAAACAAATTAAATTCAAATTTGTTATGCTAAGGACCGACACTCATAAGGAACGTGATAATATCAAAGTCCGTGCTAAAGACTAGACCGTGAAGAGGAAGGAAATAGTAATTAAGGGAAAGAAATGGAAACCCAGAAATGCAAGACATGTTAAGGAAAGAACTAGATCAAATGCGAATTCTCCTCCTTTCCTCTAAAACCTAAGCCTGGTAAGACGCTTCCTGAGAGGCGTGCGCCCAGTGCTTCCCGGATCTTGAGCAATGGTGGTGTTGCTGATGACCGGTGGTGCCTGGTCACTCTTGACGATGTAGGTCTCGTTGTACTGAAGACCTCCATTTCGTTGGTAGGTAATGTCGTAGTGAGTCTCTTCTTTCTTCCACTGGGGTAATTGCCTGTAGTCTTCCGGGTAATCGACAATTGAGCTGGAGACACCGACTTTGAGGGACTTGAGATTCTCGACGGGGTAGGATGTATCGCCCTATTTCACATTAATTAGTTATAGTCTACCAGCGATGGGTGTAGGAACAAACTTGTTTAATAACCCATTTAAGGTTCTTGCGCAGGTAGGGCACGCAGTAAGCTGGGTCGAGGTCGATTTTGTTCCCGATGAGGGCTTCGGTCAGGGGCACTGTGCCTCGGATGATGTGTTCCGTTCGCGATTTCTCGTCGCCGAAAGTTGCGCAGCTACCAACGTGATTTGGTGCAATTTCCCATTGGCCGACAGATGTTGGGACCTCGCCAAGGAAGACCAAGATAGAGAATTGACCGGAGAGCTCGCCTTGATCCACTTGGACCAGGGCGATCCATTCACGGCGGGACTTGTAGGCCCCGGTGTCTGAGCCAGTCCCCGAGCCAGTACCTGTGCCAGTTCCAGTTCCAGTGCCGGTGCCAGTATCCGTTCCGTTACCAGTTCCAGTGCCAGTGCCGGTGCCAGTGCCAGTGCCGGTATCTGTTCCGTTACCAGTTCCAGAGCCAGTGCCGGTGCCGGTGCCGGTTCCTGCGCTTGGACCAGTACCACCATTCAGAGCAGGCCTGTAAAGCTCATTAACCTTACCCGTGACATAAGTTGTCAAATCCCCAGCAGGTCTAGTCCTATACTCGGCCGGGATCTCAGGGTAGGTATAGCCGTAATTCATGATGCTGGTGGCAGAGCTGATGTCGTTAGAAGTCCACTCGCTGCCATCAGGATGACGGAACGGTCGCAATGGGGTATTGGCATCGTCCGTGTCGCCCGGGTTGACTCTTCTTGCGAAGGTGGCAGCAGCTGGGACGGTTCCGATAAATTGGCCTGGCCAGACAGCTTGGTACATTGCGATAAGGCGGTCAACGTTGCAGTGGCTGTTCCTGTATGTTAATAATGCTAGGAGTGAGGGGGCACTAGAAACTCACTGTAGCCAGAAGACTGGGTCAAATGCAGCATAGTCGACATAGGTCATATGGCCGTTTGTACCGCCCAGGTTCACTAAGTAAGTCATTAGAATCCATTTTGGGACGGCTAAGTAGAAAACCCATGCAGGGGGAATTACCGTGAATATCATTATGGATCGACTCAACGCTGACCCAGTTACTTGGCGACGTGGCACCACTGCCCGAAGCGGCAGAAAATTCTCCGAAGTCGGGGATGGAGAACAAATTGAGGGTATTGGCACGACGACTGTTGTAATATTATTGTTAGCGATGCCCAGGGAGAGAGGTTACGGATAGACTCACGGCTCGTAAGAGTTCATCATCGCGTCATCTGCGAGATTATTGCGGGAATTAAAACTGCCATCGGGTTGACGGCAGGTTTGCGGGATAGTCTGGAAAACACCAGTGAAGTAACTCTGCATATTCTGGTTATTGGTGAATCTATAGGCGTACAGAGGGTTCGCGATGGCGGTAGACTGTGAGGCTCCGCTAGAGTCCGGTTGAACGACCGTGACTTGCGGCGCAGTTATAGCATCTGGAAGTTTTGACTTGGTGACTTGAGAAGCCCAATCCCAATACCTGTGATGGCGGTTAGCTTAATCCCGGATTTGCCACAGGGAAGGTAGGAGGGCTTACGGTAAGCGCACTTTGTCAGCAGCGTCACGATACTTCTGCGCGTCTGGACCAGTGAATCTTGCCGCAATGCTTACTGCGTGGCCGCAAAGCACTTGCTAAATCTCTAAGTCAGCACATTTATTGAAATGGGGGAATTCTCGGAATAACTCATACCTCGACCAGAATGAGGTAAGGTCGATGCCATGTAGCGAACAAAGGACTTCCATGTGTACAATACCCACGGCTAGTATCGTCACTAGGAGAAGATGGGCTCTGCCATGGAATGTGTGGGACACCATGAATACCACCGAGTTGATAGTAGCTTACGTCGAGATTCTCATCATCTGCCTGCATAGCCGCCAAACCTAAGATGAACATGTTGTAGACATCGGGTTGATTTGCCTGCATATCCTCAATAGCGATACGCGGCTGCAAGCCAGGTGCGCCAGTAACAGCAGTAAAGCTGCCGGGTGCCCCAGATTGTCTGGGAACGACAGCCCTAGTTGGTTCAGTTGTATAAGGCTTGTATGGGTCGTCAGAGCATGGCTTATAGGGGTCGTTTGTACAGTGCTTGTACGGTAGGTCCGAGTGATATGGGCTGTATGGACTTGTGGTATAAGGCTTGTATGGGTCGTCAGAGCATGGTTTATAGGGGTCGCTCGTACAGTGCTTGTACGGTGGGTCCGAGTGATATGGGTTGTATGGACTTGTGGTATAAGGCTTATATGGGTCGGGGGTATAAGGCTTGTACGTGTCGTCGGAGCATGGTTTATAGGGGTCGTTCGTACAGTGCTTGTACGGTGGGTCCGAGTGATATGGGTTGTATGGACTTGTGGTATAAGGCTTATACGGGTCGGGGGTATAAGGCTTGTATGAGTCCGATGGCTTATAGGGGTTCGGGTTGTACGGGTCCGTAGTGTATGACTTATAAGGGTTGGTCGGGTACGAGTTATAAGGGTTAGACGGCTTATACGGATCCGGCGAGTACGGTTTGTATGTGTCCGACGGCTTATAAGGGTTCGGGTTATACGGGTCCGTAGTGTATGGCTTATAAGGGTTGGTAGGGTACGAGTTATAAGGGTTAGACGGCTTGTACGGGTCGTGGGAGCACGGCTTATAAGGGTCGTCCGTGCAGTGCTTGTATGGTGGATCCGAGTGGTACGAGTCCGACGGGTACGGCTTGTACGGGTCGGTTGTATAAGGCTTGTAGGTATCCGACGGCTTGTATGGGTCGGGGGTGTAAGGCTTGTAGGTGTCTGACGGCTTATAAGGGTTCGGGTTATACGGGTCCGTAGTGTATGACTTGTAAGGGTTGGGGGTGTATGACGGCTTATAAGGGTCGGGGGTGTAAGGCTTGTAGGTGTCTGACGGCTTATAAGGGTTCGGGTTGTACGGGTCCGTAGTGTATGACTTATAAGGGTTGGTCGGGTACGAGTTATAAGGGTTGGTAGGGTACGAGTTATAAGGGTGAGACGGCTTGTACGGGTCGTGGGAGCACGGCTTATAAGGGTCGTCCGTGCAGTGCTTGTATGGTGGATCCGAGTGGTACGAGTCCGACGGGTACGGCTTGTACGGGTCGGTTGTATAAGGCTTGTA
>Ga0307507_10005444_pt1 | contig 20903 bp, 22 predicted proteins | sample 7_EM_MG_FD_207223 | JGI IMG/M metagenome (GOLD analysis project Ga0307507, IMG submission 207223) | Populus trichocarpa ectomycorrhiza microbial communities from riparian zone in the Pacific Northwest, United States - 7_EM | ecosystem: Host-associated > Plants > Roots > Unclassified | place...
ACCTGGGCCAACACGCGCACAAGTAACCGGGAAGCCGACAGCCCCGGTACGGAGGAGGGCCGCCCGGCCGCACACCTGGGCCGAACGGCCCCTGTGGGACCACCGAGGAATCGGTGAGGCTGTTGATCAACGGAGCCAGTTGGCGGCCGTTGTTCTCCCGCGTGCGGCCGCCCACGCCCGAGTTCGGCGGGCTACCCTCAACGCGGCTTGAACACTTCTTCGAACGGCTGGTTGCTGTGGGCGCCATGGTTGGAGAGAGGACTGCCGAGGGTGATCGCTGTTGTGGGGCACGCTGATCTCGCGCCCTGGACCCTGGCCCTGCTGGAGGAGGAGCTGCGCACGCGGCTGGGCCGGTGTGCGGAGGCCGGCCGGACGGGCCTGGTCCGGGTCGGGCAGGGACTGCCCCTCGCGTTCGGGCGGGCCGCCAAGCAGGCCGGACTGGCGCTGGTGGCCGTGGTGCCCACGCTGAACCGGGTGCCCGCGCTGCTGCGGGAGCGGGACCGGCGGGCAGCCGGGGAACTGCTGCTCCTGTCGCAACAGGTCCGGCTGGTGGAATACGACCCGGCGGACCGGAACGCGTGCGTCCGCACAGATGAACGGCTGCTGCGGGCGTGTGCCCGGGTCCTGGCGGTCTGGGACGGCACCGCCTCCAACGGCCAGGACACCACCGCTCACCTGGTGGCCTACGCGCGCAGCCACGGCATCGACGTCGAGGTGCTGTGGCCACACGGCGCCGAGCGCGTGCCGGGACTCGGAGAGGAGCCGTCATGACAGCCGGTACGCCGCAGCGGGTCCGGATGGTCGAGCTGGGCCGGGACGAGGCGCTGAAACTGCTGGCCGAGGTGCCCCTGGGCCGGGTGGTCTTCTCCCACCAGGCGCTACCGGCGATCCGCCCGGTCAACCACCTCGTAGAGCCCAACGGGGACATCATCATCCGCACGCACACCGGGGCCGCGCTGCTGGGCCGTGCGGCGCGGTCGGAGGTGGTGGCCTACGAGGCCGACGACCTCGACCCGGCCACCCGCACCGGCTGGAGCGTGGTCGTCACCGGCGCCGCCGGCCCCGTGACGGACCCCGGCGAGCTCGCCCGCTACCGGACACAGCTCACGGCCTGGGTCGACACGGAAATGGAGCACGTGGTGCGCATCCGGGCCGACATCGTGACCGGGTACCGGCTCGTGGGTGGCGAGGCGGGCTCCTGACCGGTCAGAGATCGTTGCCGGCGTAGGAGAGATTGAAGCTCTTGTTGGTCAGCGGGAAGTCCGGGACGATCATGTCGTTCAGGGCGACCGGCAGGGCGGGCCAGTTGAAGAAGGACGGGTCGACCGGCTTGACCCGCGCGAGGGTACCGTCGGCGGCGAGTTCGACGCGGGTGGCGATGGTGCCGCGCCAGCCCTCGACGAGGCCGACGCCGCTGCGAGGGCCGGACCCCACAGCGGGCGCGGGGCCGAGGACCGGGCCGGTGGCGACAGAGTCACGCAGTTCCCGGATCAGTGCGAGGGAGGCGTCGATCTCTTCGGCGCGGACCAGGAAGCGGGCCAGGACGTCGCCGCTGGTGTGGACGGGGACGTTCGCCGGGCGGCCGTGTGGGCTGAGGGGGTGGGCGATCCGGGCGTCCTGGGCCAGGCCGCTGGCGCGGGCGACGTAGCCGAGGCAGCCGATGTCGCGGGCGGCCTCGGTGCGCAGGATCGCGGTGCCGGTGAAGCGGTCGTGGATGGTGGAGTGGCCCAGCGCCAGCTTGACGATGTCGCGGATGTCGTCGCCGATGGCGTCCAACTGGGCGGGGTGGGGCAGGGTGCGCAGGGCGCTGCCGCCGGGGACGACGCCGCCGCGCAGCAGGCGGTGTCCGGTCACCGTGTCGTTGAGGCGCAGGAGTTGTTCGCGCACGCGCTGGGCGTGGGCGTTGAGGATGCCGTGTCCGACGTCGTTGCAGAGCATGCCGAGGTCGGCGACGTGGTTGTGGAGGCGCTCCAGTTCGAGCAGCAACGCCCGTGCGCACTGGGCCTGTTCAGGGACGGCGGTGCCGGTGGCCTCCTCGACGGCCAGGCAGTAGGCGAGGGCGTGGCCGACGGCGGTGTCGCCGCTGATGCGCTCGGCCAGCGGCAGCCCGGCCGCGACGCTACGGCCCTGGAAGAGTTTCTCGATGCCCTTGTGGACGAACCAGAGGCGGGCCTTGAGTTTGAGGATGGTCTCGCCGACGACGGAGAAACGGAAGTGGCCGGGTTCGATGATCCCGGCGTGGACCGGTCCGACGGGGATTTCGTAGACGCCGTCGCCGGTGACCTCCAGGAAGGGGTAAGGGCCTTCCTGTTCGCCGAAGGCGGGCGGGTCCCCGGCGTCGGGATGCATCGGGTACCAGCCCTTGGGCCAGTGGAAGTGGCGTACCAGGCGGCGCGGTTGGGGGTGGTCGAGGGGGACGATGCCGTGCAGGTCGTGCATCTCGCGCTCGAACCGGCCTGCGGGGAAAGAGAGATGGGCCAGGCTGGGTACTTCGGGACGGGCGGGGTCGAGGCGCGCGTGGAGTTCGATGCGGGTGTCGGGCGGTCCGGAGACGAAGAGGTAGACGAGGCGTACGGCGTCGGCGTCGTGGTGGGCGGCGAGCAGGGCCAGGCGGTGTCCGTCGCGCAGCAGCGCCTCGGCCCGCTTGGGCAGTTCGCCGGTGTTCACCTCGTGGGCGGTGCGCATCGATCAGGGCCTTTCCAGGACGGTGGCGGCCTGGGTGAGCAGGTCGCCCAGCGGGCCGGTGGTGATGCCGAGGGCGGCGCAGGCGAGCAGGCCCAGGACGAGGGGCCACAGTGCCGATGGGCTCTCCGCGACGGCAGCGTCCCCCTTGCGGGCCGGTCCCAGCAGCATGCGCGTGGCCCGGGTGGCGAGCGCGGCGAAGGCGACCAGGACAAGGAGGAGAGCAGCGGCCGTGGTCCAGCCCAGGCCCGATCCTGCGGCGAATCCGGCGCGGGCGATGCCCAGTTCGGAGGCGAAGAGGCTGAACGGCGGGAAGCCCAGCAGTGCCACGATCGCAAGCCCGAACAGCGCACCCAGCCAGGGTGACCGGGCCAGTAGCCCGCGCACCCGGCCGATCTTCGTCGTGCCCCGCAGGTGCAGGATCTGCCCGGAGACGCAGAACGCGGTGGCCTTGGCGAGTCCGTGTCCGGCGATGTGCAGCAGCGCGGCGGCCAGGGCGAGCGGGCTGCCGATCGCGGCGGCCAGGGCGATCAGGCTCATGTGCTCCATGCTGGAGTAGGCGAGCATGCGTTTGTAGTCGCTCTGGGCGAGCAGTAGTCCGGCCGCGAGGGCGAGGGTGAGCAGGGCGATCCCGGCCAGCAGGACCCGGGTGAAGTCCACGCCGAGCGCCGCGTCCGCGATGACCCGGTAGCGCAGGAGCGCGGCGAAGGCGACCGACAGCAGCACCCCGGACATCAGCGCCGAGACCGGCGCGGGGGCCTGGCTGTGCGCGTCGGGCAGCCAGGCGTGCAGCGGGACCAGGCCCGCCTTGGCCCCGTAGCCGAGGACGACGAGGGTGATGCCGAGCCGGGTGACCGCCGGGTCGAGCCGGTCCGCGTGGGCGAGCAGGGTCGGCCAGTCCAGCGCCCACGCCTCCGCGATGCCCGCCTGCCGGGCGGCGTAGTAGACCAGGACGGTGCCGAGGAAGGCCAGCGCGATCCCCGCCGAGCAGATCACCACATACTTCCAGGCCGCCTCTACGGACATGCGGGTGCGGCGGTGGCCGACCAGGAACGCGGTGACGATGGTCGTTGCCTCGATCGCCACCCACAGCACGCCGAGGTTCGCAGTCACCACAGCCAGGCACATCGCGCCCAGGAACACCTGGACGAGGGCGTGGTAGCTCCCCCACTCTCGACTTCGCTCGATCGGGGGGACCCCCATCACAGTCCGGCCGGTAGCCCGGTCCGCGTCCCGCTCCCCGGACAGGTAGGAGGGTGCCGAGGCGCAGGCGATCAGCGCGACGGCGCCGATGACCAGCAGCATCCACACGGTCAGCGCGTCGGCCCGCAGCAGCCCGGAGTACGCCGCCACGGACCCGTCGTCGACGTCGGCGGCCAGCAGCGACGCGCAGGCCAGGATCACCACCGGAGAGGTCAGGCCGGCCCAGTCGGCCGGATGGCGCCCGCGCGCCCGGACCGCGGCAACCGGCTTCCCGGGCACGGAGTCATCTCCTTCCCCCTTGTCATCCGCGCCCGTCATCGCGCGCGCGGTTCCACGGGAGACAGCGGCAGCTTTCACCACAGGTTGTGGACGACGCGTTTCCTCCCGCCGTGCCGCCGACACCGGCCGGGAGCGCCTCTGCGCGGCGAGCCCTGTGAGGGTGTACCCGGCGGCCACGACCAGCGGTGCGGCGACGGGGGCGGTGAGCAGGAGCGCGGTAAGAGCAGGCTCTTGTGAAAGGTGCAGCATCAGTCGTGCAGCTCCCGCAGGTCGTCGATGTCGGTGGTGCCGAACGCCTCCCGCACCCGCACGGTGAGCAGCTGCAGGACCAGGACGGCCAGCAGCACGTCGAAGGAGACGCCGAGTTCGACGATCAGCGGCACCCCGGAGGCGGCCAGGAACGCGGTCGCGGTGATGCCGTTGTCCAACAGCAGGAACCCGACCACCTGGGCCAGTGCCCGGCGCCGGGTCACCAGCACGAAGAAGCCGATCAGAACCACGGCCAGGCCGACCGGCAGCGCGCGCGTGGCGGGTGTCGGATCCAGCTCGACCAGGGGGCGGGCGACGGCGTAGGCGAGCAGGGTGAGCGCGGCGGCGGTCAGCAGTGACGCGGCCACGTTCACCAGCGGCTGCGTCTCGCGCACCTCCTCGCTGTGCGTGTAAGCCGCCTGGTCCTGCCCCTGGGCCCGGTCGGTGACGAGCGTCGCCAGGGCCCGGCGGATCAGGTACGGCAGCAGGCCGGCCCGCAGGGCGCCGATTCCCGCGGCCACCACGATCAGGTCCCAGCGGTCCTCATGGAGCCCGAGGAGCAGGGCGATGGCGGCGAGGGCGAGTCCCTGGAGGGCGAAGAGCCGTACGATCGCGGCGAGTTCGCGCCGCCACAGCACGACCACGGCGGCCAGCAGGAACGCCCCGCAGGCGAGATCGAGCAACTGCGTGAACAGACTCTCGCTCATCGCTGTCCCCCCTCTCCGCCCAGGAAGTAGGAGGCGGTCACCGCGAGCAGCGCCAGCAGGAAGGATCCGGCGAGGAGTTCGGGCACCCGGAAGAGTCGCAGCTTGGCCCAGAAGACTTCGGCCGCCGCCAGCGCCATCCCGAGCACCGCCACCTTGAGCACCGCCAGGAGCAGGGCCAGCAGCACGGCGGCGAGCGAGGCGCCGGTGGCAATGCCCCACGGGGCGAACAGCGAGGCCAGCAGCCCCAGCAGCACGGTCAGCCGCAGGTGTGCGCCGAACTCCACCAGCGCCAGGTCCGGTCCGGCGTATTCGAGGGTCATGGCCTCGTGGACCATGGTCAGCTCCAGGTGGGTGGCCGGGTTGTCCACCGGCAGCCGGCCGCTCTCCGCCAGCACGGCCACCGCGAGCGCGGCGATGGCCAGCAGGCCGGCCGGGGAGGTCAGCCGGGCGGGCTGGTCGGCCGCCCCGGCGACGATGACCGGCAGGTTGGTCGATCCGGCCGGTATCGACAGGGCGAACACCGCCATCAGGATGGTCGGCTCCACCAGGGCGGCGATGGTCATCTCCCGGGAGGCGCCCATGCCGCCGAACGCGGTGCCGGTGTCCAGGCCCGCCAGCGCCAGCGCCAACGTGCCGAGCGCCAGCAGCGACACCACCACGATCAGATCCGCCCGCCCTCGCACCGGGGTGTCGGTCGAGATCAGCGGTACGAGCACGGCCAGCACAAGTGAGGTGGCGACCAGCAGCGGCGGTGCCCACCGGAAGGCGGGGCCGGTGCCGACCGCGGTGATCGGTTCCTTGCGCAGGAGTTTGCGCACGTCCCGCCACGGTTGGAGCACGCCGGCCCCGGCCCGGCCCTCCAGGCGGGCCCGTGTCTGCCGCATCAGTCCGGTCAGCAGGGGCGCTCCGGCCACCACCGCGCCCACTTGGAGGACGATCGCCGTGTATCCGACCGTGTTCACCAGCCCACCACCAGTACGACGAGGAGGGTGACAAGTCCGAAGAAGCCGTAGCCGAGGTAGGCGTGGACGCTGCCGCCTGCCAGCCGCCTGGCCGACTGCCCGGCGGCGGCGAGGAAGTCGAGGACCGGCCGGTACAGGCGGTGCTCGATCCGGTCGGGCACGCGGTTGCGGAACTTCACCCGCTCGACGAGATACGCCGACTCGCGCATGGGCGTGACGTCCACGTCCTGCTCCGGGGCGAGCACGTCGTCGAAGACCCGCTGAAGTGGTTCGGCGAACGAGGTCGCCGTATAGGCCATGCGCGGGGTCGGCGCGCCTCCGCCGCAGTCCCACAGCCTCGCCCGTGTACGCCGCTGCCGACGCCGCCCCGCCCACCGCACTGTCGCCGTGACCGCGCCCAGTGTCACCGTCAGCGTCGCGACCACCCACAGCGGTGAGAGCACGGCGGACACCTCGTCGAGACGCACCTGCAGCCCGCCTCCGGACACCGGTCGCGTCCCCGGACGACCGGCGGCCTCCACCGCCCGGTCCAGGCCGTCGCCCAACAGTCCCGGCACCAGGGCCAGCGCCGCACACAGGGCCGCGAGCAGCCCCATCCCGGCCAGCATCAGCAGCGGCGACTCCCCGGCCGCAGCGGCTCCCTCGGCCCGCGGCCGGGCGAAGAAACCCACGCCCAGCGCCTTGACGAAGACCGCCGCCGCAAGGCCCGACGACAAGGCGATCACGGCGACGGCGACGGGCAGCACGATCGCCGTGGTCACGCCGGGTACGGCCAGTCCGTGGATCATCGACTGGAGCAGCAGCCACTCGCTGATGAAGCCATTGCCGGGCGGCAGCGCCACCGCGCCCAGCGCGCCCAGGGCGAACAGGCCCGTCGTGAGGGGCATCCGGGCCCGCAGTCCACCCAGGAGATCCAGGTTGCGCTCTCCGGTGGCCCGCAGCACCGAGCCCGCCGCGCAGAACAACAGGGCCTTGAACGCCGAGTGGTTGACGACGTGCAACAGGGCGGCGGCCAGCGCGAGCCCGGCCAGCGCCTTGTTCCCGGCGTGGTCGAACAGCCCGGCCGCTCCGACGCCGAGGACGACGAGTCCCATGTTCTCGGAGGTCGAGTACGCCAGCAGCCGCTTGAGGTCGGAGGCCATCGCGGCCTGCAGGATCCCGTAGACCGCCGACAGGCCGCCCATGGCCATCGCCAGCAGCCACCACCAGGCCGGTCCCCCGCCCAGCAGATCGAAGCCGACGCGTACGAGGCCGTAGACGCCGAGGTTGACCATGGCCGCGCTCATCAACGCCGAGACGGCGCTGGGCGCCTCGGGGTGCGCCCGGGGCAGCCAGGCGTGCAGCGGCACCAGACCGGCCTTGGAGGAGAACGCCACGGCCGTGAGCACGAACACCAGACCACGGACGGCCGGCGACATCGCGCCACTCCCGGAACGCAGCGCGGCGAAGGTCTCGCCGCCGGCCTGGGCGGCGTACACCATGAAGCCCACCAGGAGCAGGACGAGCCCCAGGTGGGTCATCACCGCGTACCAGACGGCCGCCTCCCGTACAGCGGGCCGGGCTCGGTGCTCGGCCGGCACGAGGAGCAGAGAGGTGAGCGCCATCAGCTCCCACAGCAGCAGGAACGTCGAGACCGAGGCCGCCGCCGGTACCAGCAGCAGGCTCAGCGCGAACAGCGGCAGTACCGCCTGCGCGCCCCGCGAACCGAGGCCGTGCGCACCCCCGGCCACATAGCCGGCACCGTAGACGGCCACCGCCGCCACCACGGCCCCGGCCACCGCCATGAACAGTCCGGACAGAGCGTCCACCGCGAAGTGCGTCCCGGCCAGCGGGAGCAGCCCGGGTACCTCGGCCGACCAGCGGCTTCCGCCCAGAGCGGCCACACCCGACGCACCACCGGCTACCCCCACACCCGCTGTCAGGACACCCACCACCGCGCCCCGCACCCGCTGCGGCAGCACCAGCCCGGCCGCAGCGCCCGCCACGCCCAGTCCGGTGGCCGTCGCGAGGGCGGCGGGGATCAGGCTCACCGTCCGGTCACTCTCCGCAGCGCGGCGACGATCTCGTCCGGCCTCGGCGGACACCCGGGAACCTGAAGATCCACCGGCACGACATCGGAGACGGCGCCCTCGACGCCGTAACCGCCCGCGAACTCTCCGCAGTTGATCGCACAGTCCCCGACCGCGACCACGAGCCGTGGCTCGGGCATCGCGGCGACCGTGCGGCGCAGCGGCTCGGCCATGTTGCGGGTCACCGGGCCGGTCACCAGGGCCACGTCCGCGTGCCGGGGCGAGGCCACCAGCCGGGCACCGTATCGCTCGGCGTCGTAGACCGGATTGAAGGCGCCCGCGATCTCGATCTCGCAGCCGTTGCAGGAGCCCGCGTCCACACACCGCACCTGCACCGAGCCGCCGAACTCCTTGGCCTGCGGCGGCACATCCCCCTGCGGGCGCGGCGGGGCGGGCTCGGCCACCCGTCCGGTGTCCCGGATCTTGCGCAGCAGGCCCATGAACCCTCCCTGAGCCGGTGAGGACTTGTTAGCGGGTGTCCGACCGGCCATCCACGACCGGAGTTACGTCACTGCGGGGTAAGGCGACCGCCTCCCGGTACCAGAGAGCGCTGTCAACTCTCGGGAGGCGGCCGCCGATTGAGGGCCATCGTTACGACGGCGGTTTCGCCTGTGTCTGGGCGGCCTGCAGGTCGGCGAGGAGTTCGGCCTGCCCGGCGAGCACGCCGGACAGGATGCCGCGGGCGACCCGGAGCAGCTCGGCGATGTCCGGGCTGGTCAGCGAGTAATACACGGTCGAGCCCTCCTTGCGGGTCACCACCAGGTTCGCCCGCCGCAGCACCGCCAGCTGCTGCGACAGGTGGGCCGCCTCGATCCCCACCTCGGGCAGCATCTCCGCCACCGCGTGCTCGCGCTCGCTCAGCAGCTCCAGCACCCGGATGCGTGCCGGGTGGCCGAGCGTCTTGAAGAACTCGGCCTTCAGTTGGTACAGCGGCGTACTCATCGTGCCGTCCCCTCCCTGGCGGAGCAGCACGGCCGTACCGGCCGGTCCTCGGCGCATCGCATCCACTCTCCCCCACCCTTCGGGCGGGGGGACCCCCACCTCGCTTCGCTCGTCACACACATGCGGCCCATCCTCGCCCGCGGCAGCGGCCACACCGAATCCGCGCACAAGAACCGGTCCATCCAAAACCGGCGGCATCAACCTCAGCAATTGCTAAGATTAGCAACTCCATACGTGATGTGCGGGAGGCTTGCGTGAGAATCATTCCGCTGCGCGGCGCGGGCGTCGCCTGGTACAAGTGCCCCGCCTGCCGCCTCAAGTGCCGCCCCACCGCCGTCGGCGCCGAGGGCTCCTGCCCCCGGTGCGGGCACGCCCACATGATGCGGCTGTCCTTCGGCGGCCGGACCACCACGCCCTCCTCGGACGGCGAGAAGAGCTGACCCACAGCACTCGGTTCGACGAAGGGGGATGTGCCATGGGTGACTGGGACGGCCAGTCCGGGAGCGGGATCCGCTTCGAGTGGGGCCCCAGTGGCGCGGGACGCCTCGCCTCGGAGGCCGCCTGCCTGATCATCATCGATGTGCTGTCCTTCACCACGGCGGTGACCATCGCCGTCGAAAGGGGCATCCGCGTCTTTCCGTTCTGGCTGCCCGACGGCCCCGCCGCCGCGGCCGAGCGGGCCGCGGCGGAGAAGGCGGCCACCGTCTACGCACGGCAGTCGGGCGCCCGGCTGGCCGTGGCCCGCCGTGCCGTCACGGCCGACAGCCCCTGGTCCCTCTCCCCGGCCCACCTCGGCCGCGCCCCGTTCGTCGCGCGCCTGGTGCTGCCGTCCCCGAACGGTGCCGCCATCGCGGCAGCCGCACGGCGGAGCGTGCCGGTGGTCGCCGCCTGCCTGCGTAACACCGCCGCGGTCGGCAGCTGGCTCACCGCCCACGACTACGGCACTCCCGAACGTCCGATAGCTGTGATCGCCGCGGGTGAGCGGTGGCCGGACGGCACCCTGCGCCCCGCACTTGAGGACCTGCTGGGCGCCGGCGCGCTCATCAGTGACCTGCAGGCCCAGGGCGCGGGACCGCTGTCCGCCGAAGCAGCCGCCGCGAAAGCGGCCTACGAAGGCACGGCCGACCTCACCGGCGCGGTCGCCACCGGCGTCTCCGGCCGGGAGCTGGCCTCGACAGGATTCGCCGAGGACGTGGCCATCGCCGCGGAGGAAGACGTCTGCACCGTCGTGCCCGTGCGGGACGGCAACGGCGCCTTCGCGCCCGGCTGAGTCCGGCGAGGTCAGGCCCCCGGCTCATCGGCCCGCCACCCCGTCGTACGCCACTCGTGGCGGCCCTTCATCGGCTCGCCGTGCCGTGTGCTGTGCGCGGCGAGCGCGTCGGCCCGGTCGGCGTGCACGGGGATGGGCGGGCAGTCCCCGTCGGGAACAAGGGAGCCGTCGGCGGGGATCGCGGCCAGTTCCAGGCCGCGGCCCGCCGCAGCGAGACGGCGTGCGGCCTCGGTGATCGCCAACTGCCCCTCGGCCGACCAGCCACGCAGTCCGGTCAGGTCGACGATGACCGGACCCGTCCCGCGTCCCACCGCCCAGCCGACGGCACCCTCGAAGCGATGGACGGCGTCCGGGCCGAGATATCCGGAGACGGAGAGGATGCCGAGATCCTTCTCGACGGTGTAGCGCCACTCGATGGTCATGATCGTCAACTCCCTTGCGCGGTCGGCCTGTCGGTTCGGAGGAGAAGGGCTCACAGCGGGAGGGTGATCCAGATGCTCTTGCCCTTGCCGTCGGCGTCACCCCGGACGACCGCGGTGCCGCCCAGGCCGAGGGTGAGCTCCATGACGGTGCCCAGGCCGCCCGTCCCGGTGCCGGTGACCGCACCGTAGAGCGCCGGCTGGTAGGGGTGGCGATCATGCACGGCGAAGGCCAGACAGTCCGCGCCCGCCGCGTAGATCACCGTCACCTGCGGGGAGAGCACGGCAGCATGCCGCACGCTGTTGGTGACCAGCTCGCCGAGTATCAGCAGGGCCGGATCGACCGTGGGGTGGCGCAGGCTGATCCCCCACTCGGTCAGCGCCCGCTCGGCGGTCTGCCGGGACAGCCGGACGGCGGACGGCTCGGTGGGCAGGGTGAGCACATGCCGGTGGGGCAGGGCTTCGAGCCGCGCGGCCATCAACTCGCCGACCCGCGGGCCAGCCGAAAGCCGCAGACGCTCTGGGGATGGATACGGACGATCGTGTCATGGGGGCCGTACGTCCAGCCGGTGAGCGTACGGCGGTAATGAGCGGCCTCGTTCGGATCGGTGATCACCTCGGCGGGCCCGGCCACCGTCACCGTCCAGCCGGTGCCGGTCGCGGCACGAACCTCGTCCACCTGGTACGTCGCCGTCAGCGGGACCGCTGCCGCCTGCACCGGGGCACGCACCACCAGGCGGCCGTACTCCCAGGTGTGCCGGCCGGGCCGGATGACGGTCAAGTCCCGCTGCGGGTACACCAGCCGACCCAGCTCACTGCCCTCCAGCAGCCACAGGGCCTCCGCGCCGGAGACCTCGACCATGCGCAGCGATGCGGGAGGAGTGCTCATCCGACGGTTTCCTCAGTTTCCTCGTTGACGGGCCGGGACGACTGGGCGGGGAGCGGCGGCATGACACCGGCGCACTCCAGGTAGGTGCGGGCGCCCCGGATCGCCTCGGGTGTGGTGGCATACTCGCGTCCTTCCAGACGCAGCAGTTCCAGCGCGCCCACGGATTCCAGGACCTGGCGCTGTCCGGGGCGTATCCCGGAGGTCATGACGGCGATGCCCCGCCGCTGGAGTTTGTCCACCGCGTCCTTGAGGACGAGCGCGCCGGTGGCGTCGACGGTCGTCACCCGGGACATGCGCAGGATGACGACCCGTACGTCGGAGACTTCCGCCAGCTCCAGCAGGAAGCGGTGGGCGCCGGCGAAGAACAGCGGGCCGTCGATGCGGTACGCCGCGATGTGCTCGGCGAGCAGCGCGTGCTCCTCGACGCTGTGGTCACCGCGGTCCAGGGGGACCACTTCGAGGCGGGCCTGCTTGGCCACCGCGCGCAGGGCCAGGGCTCCCGCCACCGCCAGGCCGATGATCACGGCGTACACCAGGTCGAGGGCGAGCGTCGCGACCGCGGTCAGCATGAGGATCAGCGCGTCGGATCGGGTGGCCTTCGCCATCGCGCGCAGCGAGCCGACCTCGACCATGCGGATCGCGGTGGCCAGCAGCACACCCGCGAGCGCGGCGAGCGGGATCTTCGAGACGAGGGGTGCCGCCGCGAAGACGATCACGGCGAGGACGGCTGCGTGGGCGAGCGCGGCGAGCCGGGAGCCCGCACCGGTACGGACGTTGACCGCCGTACGCGCGATCGCGCCGGTCGCCGGGACGCCGCCGAACAGCGGGGCGGCGATGTTGGCCAGGCCCTGGCCGAACAGTTCGCGGTCCGGGTCGTGTTTCAGGCCCACCGTCATGCCGTCCGCGACGGAGGCCGACAGCAGCGACTCCAGCGCGGCGAGTGCCGCCACCGCGACGGCAGGGGCGAGCAGGGAGCTGAGCGCGCCCGGAGCGAGGAAGACGAGGGAGGGCGCGGGCAGTCCGGCCGGCAGGTCACCGATCGGCTTCGCCGCGTCCAGGCCGACTGCCTGGGCGACCACGGTGGCCGCGATCACCGCGAGGATGGAGAAGGGGATCGTGGGCCGCCAGCGGGCGCCAATGAGCATGAGGGCGGCGACCGCGGCCGCGAAGGCGACGGCGGTCCAGTTCGGGTTCTTCGCGAACTCCTCCAGGGCACGCCAGGTCACCACCAGGACCCGGTCGCCCTCCGGCTTGGGCACCCCGAGGGCGTTCGGGATCTGCTGGAGACCGATCACGCAGGCGATGCCGAGGGTGAAGCCCTCGACGACGGGGGCGGGCACGTACTGCATGTACTTCCCGGCCCTCAGCAGGGCCAGGACGACGAGCATCACGCCCGCCAACAGCCCCACCGTCAGCACCCCGGCCGGTCCGTGCGCGGCGACGATCGGCACCAGCACCACCGTCATCGCACCCGTCGGCCCGGACACCTGCAGATTCGAACCGCCGAACACCGCGGCCAGCGCACCGGCAACGACCGCGGTCGCCAACCCGGCCTCGGCGCCCAGCCCTGAGGAGACACCGAAGCCGAGCGCGAGCGGCAGCGCGACGACCGCCACCGTGAGACCGGCCAGCAGATCCCGGCGCGGGTCGCGGCGCATCTCCGCCAGATCCGAACGACCCGGCAGCAGCTCGGCGATCCTGCCCCGGATCCGGGTGAAGGCGATGGTCATCGTGCGACGACCTCGGTTTCACGCAGCTCGGCGAGCAGTTCGCTGCGCCCGGACAGCATCTCGGTCAGGATCCGGCGCGCCGCCCCCATCAGGTCCGCCACGTCCCCGCCGGCCAACTCGTAGACGACCGCCGCCCCCTCCCGCGTCGAGGTGACGATCCCGGAGCGGCGCAACACGGCCAGCTGCTGGGAGAGGCCGGCGGGCTCCACCTCGATCGCGGCCAGCAGGTCCCGCACCGGCAACGGCCCGTCCTGCAGCAGCTCCAGCACCCGTATCCGTACGGGATGTCCCAGCATCCGGAAGAACTCGGCCTTGGCCTGGTACAGCGGAACGGACACGACTCCTCGACTTCCCCGACAGCGCCCCGGCCGGGGCAGGCGAAGACTGCGCCCGCGACTACCTGCGAACACAGACAACACAGCATCTAACCAATTGCTAAATTTGGCAATTCATCATCACGCCGATGCCGGGACATTCCGGCGAACGAGGGGGGTCAGCCCTTCTTGACCACGCTCGACTTGAGCTGCATCGCCCCGAAACCGTCGATCCGGCAGTCGATGTCGTGACCGTCGACCCCGTCGACCAGCCGGATGTTGCGCACCTTCGTACCGGCCTTGATACCCGAGGGACTCCCCTTGACCTTGAGCGCCTTGACCACGACCACGGAGTCGCCGTCCTGCAGCACATTGCCGACGGAGTCCCTGACAACCCTCCCCCAGCCTTCGGCCGGGGGGACCCCCATCGCGGGAGCGCCGGAGTCCGCGCCACCTTCGGCGAGCACCCATTCATGGCCGCACTCTGGGCACACCACCAGCGCGTTCATCTCGTAGGTGTACTCACAGGAGCACTTCGGACAGGGAGGGAGAGTCTCGATCATCCCGGCAGCGTATCCGGCCCACACCAAGCAGGATCCCCTCAGCCAACGCGCGGAAACGACCGCCACAGAGCTCACCAGCGGAGGAGGAGCAGGCATGAGATCCGTTGCTCACAGCCGGAGGGTGAACCAGGTGGTCTTTCCCTGGTCGGTGGGGCGGACGCCCCAGCTGTCGGCGAGGGTGTCGACGAGGATGAGACCCCGCCCGGACTCCTCGTCCTCGGCGGCCAGCCGCGGCTGGGGCAGGTGAGGGCTCAGGTCGCTGATTTCGACAGCGAGTTCGGTGGCGGTACGGCGCAGGTGCAGGACGAGGGGACCCTCCGCGTGCTGGACGGCGTTGGTGAGCACCTCGGAGACCAGGAGCCTGGCATCGTCGGCCCTGTGCACGCAGTCCCATGAGGTGAGGGTCTTGACCACGAAGGAGCGGCCCTCGGACACCGTGGGAGCGGTGGCCGGGAGTTCCGCGGTGGCGGTGGCCAGCGGGGCGGCGGGGAACTGGGCCAGCAACAGGGTGACGTCGTCGTTGTGGCCCTCGGCATCGGGCAGCAGCGTGGCCAGGACGTGGTCCGCGACGGATTCCAGACCGGTGTCGGAGGCGAAGGCGTCGCTGAGGGCTGCGGTCAGTACGTCGATCTGGTATTCGATGTCGCTGCCGGGTGTCTCGACCATGCCGTCGGTGTACAGGACGAGGACGGCGCCGGGCGGGATCGCCGCGGTTGACTGCTGGTAGAGCACGTCGCCGACACCTAGCGGTGCGTTGACGGGCGCCGGAAGCCTACGGGTGCCGGCGCCGGGGTCCGCGACGAGCGTGGGCAGATGGCCGGCCGAGCAGGTCGTCACGGAACCGGCGTCCGGGGCGATGACCAGGTAGCAGCAGGTGACCAGTTGGTCGGGGACGTCGAGGTCGGCGACGACCGCGTCCAAGGCCTGCATGAGCTGGCGGGGCTGCATCCCGGTCTTGGCCAGGGCGTGGGCGGCGGAGCGCAACTGCCCCATCACGGAGGCCGCTTCCAGACCGCGGCCCATGACGTCGCCGATCAGGACCCCGACCCGGCCGGCCCCCAGCGGGATGAGGTCGAACCAGTCCCCGCCCACGCCCGCGCCCTGAGTGGCGGGCAGGTAGCGGCTGGCAGCGGCCAGACCGGGAATGGCCGGCGGGGTACCCATCAGACTGCGCTGCAGGGTGAGGGCGATGTGCTTCTGCTGCTCGTACAGCTCGGTAAGTTCGGCCTCGGCACGTTTGCGGTCGCTGATGTCGCGGACGATGGCGCAGGCGCCGATGACCGTGCCGCTGGTGTCGCGGGTGGGCCACAGAGTGACGTCGACGTCGAGCATCCTGCCGCTGCTGGTGAGCCGGAGCGTTTCGAAGTGCTCGATCTTCGCGCCCTTGCGCAGCTCCTCCAGCAGGTGAATGATCTCGTCCCTGCGCTCCGGCGGCGCCAGCATGGACACGTGGCGGCCGATGGCCTCCTCAGCGGTGTAGCCGTACAGCCGCTGTGCGGCGGTGTTCCAGTAGGTGATGCGGCCGTCGAGGGTCTTGGCGAGGATCGCGTCCTGGGAGGACTCGACGAGAGCGGCGAGTTCGTTGATGCGGGCCTCGGCGGCCTTGCGTTCGCTGACGTCGCGGACGGCGGCGGAGACAAGGAGGCCGTCGGTGGTCTCCAGGGGGCTGAGGCTGATCTCGACGGGGAACTCGCTACCGTCCTTGCGCAGCCCGTGCAGCTCCAGCCCCGCCCCCATCGGCCGCACCTGGCGATTGGTGGCGGCATAATCACCGCGGTGCAGCATGTGATGCGAGCGGAACCGCTCGGGCACCAGCAACTCCACAGGACGGCCGAGGAGTTCCTTGCGCGGGTAGCCGAAGAGAGTTTCGGTCTGTGCGTTGACCAACTTGATCGTTCCGGCGTCGTCCACGATCACCATGGCGTCCGGAGCCGACTCCAGCAGGCTGCGAAACCTTTCCTCGGCGGCCTTGCGTTCGCTGACGTCGCGGACGGCGGCGGACACGAGCAGGCCGTCGGCGGTCTCCAGAGGACTGAGGCTGATCTCGACGGGGAACTCGCTACCGTCCTTGCGCAGTCCGTGCAGCTCCAGCCCCGCCCCCATCGGCCGCACCTGCCGGGTGCCGGTGTATCCGTCGCGGTGGACGCCGTGCTGGGCACGGAACCGGCCGGGAATGAGTATCTCCACCGGGCGGCCGAGGAGTTCTGCCCGCTGATACCCGAAGAGCGTCTCCGTCTGCGCGTTGACGAGTCTGATCGTCCCCGAGTCGTCGACGATCACCATCGCGTCCGGGGCCGCTTCCAACAGCCCCCGGAACCGGTCCTCCACCCGGGGCGACTCGTCATCACGAAGCCGTACGGCACAGTGGCGGTGTGTACACCCGTTGGTTCCGGCTCCGCCGGAGACCGCTGCTGTAATCGTGTCGCCCATATCGGCCCCAACCGGCTGGCTGCTGTGGTGAATCGGGCAATCTCACCGCATCCCGGCCACATCCACTCTCAGGTGTCGCTTACTGGCTCCGCAATGGCCCAACTCGCCCACTTGCGACCGAGAGTCGGCCACCGTCTTCCGACACTCGGGACGGGCAACGCGAACCGCTGGCCAACACAGCCACGGCCACGCCCTCCTGCTGGCCCTGACCGCCTTCGCCTCAGTCGTCACCAGGACCACGCACATGCTGTTGAGACCGTCCCCCGGTGGGGACGCGGCCGTCGTAGAAAACCCGTCAACGCTGCGGCTCCCCGTGCTCGGCCTCGCCGCCTGCACTGCCCTCGGCACCGCCACTGGCCCGCTGGGCGACCTGCTCACCCAGGCCGCCGCCGTACGTCCGCACAGTCTCGCCCTGACTGGTCCTCGCTTAAGTCGTGCGCAGCCGTGAGATGGCTTGTTGCAGATCGTCGAAGGCGCGTTCTTCCTCCCGAGGGCTGACGCGGGAGGCGGCAAGGACGCTGTCACGCGCCCTGCGGATACGGGCATAGGCGTCGAAGCAGGTGAGGACCTCCTGGATCACGATCTCCTGCGGCATGGAAGGAGGCGGAGCGGAGGGATCGTTTCGGGATGGCATCGCCAGACTCTTGTCTCGTTGCAAAGCTACGGGTCAGGAAGAAGCGGTGTGTCCGTGAGGTGCTGCATGCCCAACTGCCGGAGAACATGCAGGCCGCGGGGCGAGGCACGGCTGATGAAGAAACGCGTGCCGGACCGGCGCGCGGTGGCTGCGGCGGCCAGGAGCAGCGCGCCGGCCTCCGGGGCGAGACAGGTGACCTCGCCGAGGTCTACTTCCAGGATGCTCGGGGCCCGGGCGGAGGCTCTCAGGAGTTTCCTCCGGACGCGAGGCGTCCTGCTGGAGGTCAGGTCTCCACGCAGCCGGACGACTGTCCGGGCACGTTGGCGACGAGGGGGCATGAGCGGCAGGGCCAGCCTTCCGGGCGCGACGGATACGTCGCCGACCAGACTTCCCGGCACACCACCCACCCCTGAGCGGCAAGGTGAGCTGTCATCACAGTACGCGCGGCCACGGTCACCAGCACAGGATCGGGGTGGACTCAGATGAACGGCGCTACGAGCGGAGCCCACTCCTACCGGTGGCGTGGGGGATGGGGTGGTGGGGGCGGCATAGTGGTGAGGCCGGGGGCCGTCTCGGGCCAGACCAGCAGAACTGGGCAGGGAGCGTGGTCGACGACGAAGCGGCTGGCGGGACCGAGGCTGTGCGGACCGAGGTGGCTGCGGTCGCCGTCGCGGGCCAGGATGAGCAGGTCGGCACCCTCCGCCGCGGCGACAACCTCGCGTTCCATGCGGCCGGTGCGCTCGTTGCGGGTACAGGGGCGGCCGAGCCGCTCGGCGGCGGCCTGGAGGAGCTGGGCGGCGGACGTGGCGGCGAGGTGCTCCAGCCGGGTGCCGGGGTCGCTCCCCCAGCCTTCGTCCGGGCGGTGCCCCCAGGGCTGGCCGCGGCCGAGCAGGCCGGCGAAGGCGCCGTACGCCGCGCCCGGGATGTCGGCCGGGGTGACGTGGAACAGGATGATGTCGGCGTCCGCCGGGGTGTGGGCGCGGGCGGCGTCCACGCAGGCGGACCAGGTGCCCTCGACGATCCAGACCACCACGGTCATGGGGTCAGCCTCCTCCGATCGCGGCCAGTGAGGCCCACAGTGCCGGCACCGCGGCGCCCAGGCTCGCCGGAACGGCATACAGGCCGAGCCGGGTGAACTCCTTCAACTCCGCCTCGCCGTCGTGGGCGTGGACGATACGCCGCCACAGCAGGGTCGCCAGCGAGCCGGCGTAGGTGAGATTGGGGCCGATGTTCACCCCCACCAGCACGGCGAGGACGGCGCCGGGCCCGGACGGCGCCGTCAGGGGCAGCAGTACGAGTACCGCGGGCAGATTGTTGATCATGTTCGCCAGTACGGCGGCCAGTACGGCCAGACCGAGCAGGGCGGGCAGTGCGGTGCCGCCGGGGATGAGATGCCCCAGGGCCGTGTCGAGCCCGTTGTCGACGACCGCCCGCACCACGATGCCCAGCGCGAGGACGAAAGCGAGGAAGGGCACCGAGGCCGAGCGCATCAGCACCTTCGGGGTGGTGCGGCGCTGAAGCAGGGCGCGTACGGCGAGGGCCAGGGCGCCTGCCAGGGCAGCCCAGGCCGGATCGATGCCGAGCGCGGAGGTCAGGACGAACCCGGCCAGCGTGCAGCCCACGGTGACCAGGGCGAACAGCGGCAGTTCGGGCGGGTCAGCGGCGGGTGGGGCCTGCGCCCCGGCATCCAGGTCGGTGGTGAAGAACCGCCGGAAGACCGCGTACTCGACGCAGATCGCGGCCAGCCAGGGCAGCGCCATCAGCGTGGCGAACCTTGTGAAGCTCAGCCCGCTGGCCGCGAACGCCAGCAGGTTGGTCAGATTGGAGACCGGCAGCAGCAGGGAGGCCGTGTTGGACAGGTGGGTGCAGGCGTACACGTGCGGTTTGGGGCGCGCGCCGAGCCTGGCCGCGGTGGCGAACACCACCGGGGTCAGCAGCACCACCGTGGCGTCGAGGCTGAGCACCGCGGTAATCAGCGAGGCGGCCAGGAACACCTGGGCCAGTAGGCGGCGTGGCCGGCCCGCGGCCGTGCGCGCCATCCAGGCCCCGCAGGCGTGGAACAGCCCCTCGTCGTCGCAGAGCTGGGCGAGGACCAGGACCGCCGCCAGGAAGCCGATCACCGGCCCGAGCCGTCCGGCCTCGGCCACGGCGTCGTCCCAGGAGATCGCCCCGGTGGCGATCACCAGCACGGCGGCCGGGACGCCGACCACCGCCTCCGGCCAGCCGAAGGGGCGGATGATCGCGCAGGCCAGCACCAGCACCAGCAACGCCACGGACAGCGTCTCCGCGAGCGAGGCGTTCAGAATCGGGTCCTTCCGTGCAGCGGCGGACGGGCCGCTGGTGAGTAACGGCGAAGGTATCCCGCCGAAGTAAGACGTTCCCGCCTTGTGCCGTCCCCGTAGCAGCGGCTGCCCGTCGTCAGGCGTGGTGCGGCGAGGCGGGCCATCGGGCTGTCCGGGGGGCAAGGGAACGTCAATTCCCTGTGGTTCAGGTGGTGTTGCGACGAAACGCTTTGACATGACCATGCTTGCGCAGCAGAGTGGCGGCGTCCTTCAGCACGTCCTGCACGACGTTCGGTTCGGCCGGGCTCCGCCCGCCCTCATGGTGCGGACGTGTACGAGGCATGCTCCCGACCCCACTTCGCGACGCACCGATGCCGGACGTGCCCCTCCGCGAAAGGGAACGGATCATGTCCCTGGCATCACTGCTCCACCGGCTGGCGAGACCCGGCCTGGTGACGGCGGCCCTCGCCGCCGGCTTGCTGGCCCTGTCGACGACCACCGCCAGCGCCGCGCCCGCTCTCACCCAGATCAGCGCCGATCCCTACACCAACTCCACCAGCCAGCACGCCACGGAGGTCGAGCCCGACACCTTCTCCTACGGCTCCACCATCGTCTCCGCCTTCCAGGTCGGCCGGTTCAACGACGGCGGCTCCTCCAACGTCGGCTTCAGCACCTCCACCGACGGCGGCGCCACCTGGACCAAGGGATTCCTGCCCGGGATCACCACGCAGGCGGGCGGCACCTTCCAGCGGGTCAGCGACCCGGCGGTGGCCTACGACGCCAAGCACAACACCTGGCTGATCTCCACCATCCCCATCACCTCGTCCGTCACCGTCCCCGAGGTCTTCACCAGCCGCTCCACCGACGGCGGACTGACCTGGAGCAACCCCGTCATCACCGCGACCGGCTCCAGCCTCGACAAGAACTGGATCGTCTGCGACAACACCGCCACGAGCGCCTTCTACGGCAACTGCTACACCGAGTACGACAACAACGGCGACGGCGACCGTCTGAAGATGACCACGTCGAGCGACGGCGGTCTCACCTGGGGCGCCTCGAAGAACACCGGCAACAACGCCACCGGCCTGGGCGGCCAGCCCGTCGTCCAGCCCAACGGCACGGTGATCGTCCCGGCCTCCAACGCCTCCGAGACGTCGATCCTCGCCTTCCGGTCCACCAACGGCGGCAGCACCTGGACCTCGACCACCACCATCGCCACCGTCAGCACCTTCACCGTGCGCGGGAGCCTGCGCAGCGGACCGCTGCCCTCCGCCGAGAT
>Ga0307507_10005445_pt1 | contig 20901 bp, 13 predicted proteins | sample 7_EM_MG_FD_207223 | JGI IMG/M metagenome (GOLD analysis project Ga0307507, IMG submission 207223) | Populus trichocarpa ectomycorrhiza microbial communities from riparian zone in the Pacific Northwest, United States - 7_EM | ecosystem: Host-associated > Plants > Roots > Unclassified | place...
CTTGTCAATTTTTTTTCTTCTCTTTCTCACCTGTAATTATATCATATCACCTTTTGTCTCATTTCATTAGACCACTCGTATATTTTATAATATAGCCTACAGAAATGAGCCATTCCCGATCTAACAAGTCAACTGATAAGCTATATTTCTCTTTCCTTCTATTCAATCCCTACGCCCAGCAACGAGGCATCCTCGGCAAGCAGGACTGAATGAAAGGATGAAAGGAGATATAAAGCAAAAATAAAGAGTAAAAACGGAATCGACAGATATCTCCGACTCGACTGAAAATATAGGGTAAAGCTTCCCCGAGCTGAGCATTACCGGGCTAAATATCTTAGACCACCTACCGGTAGCAAAGGAGCAAATCGTTTCCAACTTCATCGATGCCCCCAAGAGCCTATGCTGTATTCTGCATTGTGCAGTATGCTGAGTGGAATTTGGGAGTCTTATGTCCTGTGCTACAGGTATCACAAATTTAATCCAGCTTGACTTGAGGCAAATGGTGGCTTGAGTCAACTGGTTGCCTTGACACCCTACGGCAGGAATACCCTCAACCGGGAGAGATATTAACTATTCTATCGTATGATAACTAACTTTATAGTGAAAAGCAATACCCAACCCCACGAAGTTTGCTAAATTCAAATCTAAGCGGAAAGGGAGGGAATGGTCGATATTAGTGGGAAAATGAACAGAACCCTCCCAAGAAGCCATCGCACTTTAGAACATGATTTTGTTTTTTTCTCCTAAATATGAAGAACATAGCGAAAGAGCTAGATGGCCAACAAGCAAAGGAACGAGGGCTAAGATCAGCGCTAAACTAATGCTCTGTGAACTGAAACTGCTATGGCATGAAAAGGCTACCTACTTTGCTCGTAGTATACGAAGGCCATTTTTTTCGGATGTGGTGAGATGGGAACGGAAATGTGCGCTGTGGAGAAGAGGCGGAGGAAAGGAAATGGGAAATGAAACCCATCAAGCACCGGGAAAAAGCTAACTTTATGCAATTACTAAACTGTAAGGTTCTTGAAGTAATAGGAGGAGATAACGTGATACTCAGGCTGATGGGTAGATAGCTAGGGTGCGAAGGAGTAATACACACGAGGGAGACAAAGGGTGAGTTAGAGAGGGTGAATTGAGAATGGAGTTTGATGGTTCGACAGTGTGATATTAGTGCAAACCAGAGGGTTTGTGCGGTGAGGAGCTTTTACCATGAGTGTGAAGAGCTCTAGATCTTTTTAAAGGGCACGGAGATCACTCGGAGGGATCAATTGGGAAACGGTCTGTTGAGTTATCGCAGCCCGCTAACTGGAGAACCAAGCCCTGATTTCCAAATAGCCATTTTATGGCTCCCTCGTGTCGCTTCTCGGAAGTGCGCGCAAGCACTGGCTGGCTGGTGGGGCTTGTCGTCGCGATGTCCTGGTTAGCCCAAACCATGCTAAGAGCATCCCCCTCGCTCTAATGTGTCCACATTTCGCAGTCCACGAGAGGGGTACTCCACCGTTTTTATCCGCAGTTCCGGGAGTATTTCCACTATGTCCTCATACCCGCCTTAGCCGCTCGCAGTAGAGGTGTCCAGCCGTCATCATCCCCAGGTTCGGGGGTAACGCAGGGAGACATCAAACCTAACAGCTAAAATGCATGGGGCCAAACACCTCTCAGTTAGCAGTCTGGGGGTGGGAAGCAGGTGTGGTGAAGCAACCACTAGACGGGAAGACTCCAACCCGAAATGCGAGAATAGGGAGGTTAGACACCACTCATGATTGCTGCCGGGGGTGGTAGCGGGAGTAGGCGAGGTAGTGGTGGTGTGGAAGGATGTCAACCCCGAACTTTGATTGCGCCGCTGTGGAATGCCGCTCTTGCTAGCCGCTGAGAGGGAGCGTGCGCAATCAAACACCGATCTCCTGCGGCTTGGAGGGTGGGTACGAGGGATAGTTACTCCCCCGCATCTCCGTAAAATTTTAGTCACTATTGAGGCCTGATAGCCGGGGGGTATATTGTTTCCCAGCGTCCTCGAAATAGCCGAGATGTTGTATATTATACCTACCAGCTGTAGGGGATGCTCGGCTCCACCTTATGCACCTTCGCTGTTCTCCATTTCCTCCGAATTCAATTTCTTCTGGACACTGTGCTTGTAAATCATCTGTCGCTGCCGTTTATTTTTTGAGGCAAATCTCGTGAGTTTGGCAGAGCTGCATGTGATGTAAACGGACACACGCACTGTGATTGACCGGGAATTGCTGGCTCTGTTTGTAGGGCTTCGTGTGGTAGGTTATATATAGTATGTTTATGCTCTAAAGTTGCTAACCTCTGGCAGGGGTTATCTCTAGAGGACTTCCCCATTGCAGATAAATTTAATTCAAATGAGCCTGTTCCAATAGAAAACCCACTCTCGGGCCACAACCACAAATAATTTATTTTGGCTTAACTAGATAGCTAGACACCTAGAGTATATATTCAGTAGCTCAGAAAATATTATTTATCAATCAACGACCTCTGTAGAACATTTTATATGAAAAAAACTATAATTTTGGGAAATACACTTTTTGCCATGTAAAATAGGCTCAGCTTCCTGGGTCTATAATGCATGAAAAATCATAGTTAAAAGACAACTCGTTGTTGCACTATTTCAGTTTGAATGATGTTGCATTTATTACCTATTATTATATTTCTAGTACAACTGTTACTTTGTACCAATATATAATGCTTATATAAGACAAGTGATATGTGATGATCAAGGAATTGCACTAAGGGTATGTTGAAAATGTAATAAAAAGTAATATTTTGCTTCAAGCATTGGTTTGTTCATCAATTGAGTATTTACTTATGTCTTAATTATTTACTATAGTGATTGTATGTAATATTAATATAAAACATTTAATCTACTAAAGGTTGGAATAACGTTGGAACAAATTAGTACTATGACACCTAAGGAGCTTCAATCTATTGGTTTGAAGCCTGAGAAAAGGTTTGATATGTGGAGTAAATACAGCTCATACGCTCCTGAGCACATTCAAAATACATGACTTTATACAAAGCCCTCAGTAGAAACTATTACACAGGCTCAGTCAATTAAGACAGGAAGAACCAAACAGACAGGTAATGTAAATGCACCCCACCCATCCCTAACTGATACAGTGCTAGAAGAAACAGGAGACAACAGTAGTGAAAATGTATCAGCTATTCAGGAAGGAGGTTTACCAGGTATGCCTAAGCGGAGAGGCCGACCTCCAGGATCTAAAAACAAAAAGGCACGTAAAACTATGTAATTTTAAAGTGAATTTAGAATTCTAAGCTCATAGAATTGAAGTATTTACATTGTACTAAATTTTAATTGTTTTCAATAAATATTTGAGTTTTTTTTGAGTGTAGAGTAGTTGTTTAAAGCTTGTGCATTCATAAAAACTGTATTTTCTCTAAACTTTTTTGGTGGGTCACTTTTGGTTGCCACGCATTTTCTCAATAACAACACCGTTGGCCCATAGTGGGTTTTTAATTGGAACAGGCTCAAATGTTTTTTACTTATAGGTTCCTCTCTGTGAGTGCTGTATACGGTACTGATATCCTGCTCTACTTATATGAGGTACTGCGACACTATCAAATGTTGTGATAAAGGTCTGGGTACGAGCCAGAGGAGGCTGTTAAGGTTCATATCCCATCACTCGTATCACCCTAAGCTATTAGCCTGGCCAATATAAAAAAACACTTGTGATCCCGATCAGTATGTAAAGGGGAGGGGTTACACATAGCCTAGAGAAGTATAAAAGAAAGCCCGATTTAAGTTTTATATAATATACACGATTAGCCCCCGGCATCGCTGGTAAGAGCTTTGTATTGCTAACTTGAGACCTCGATAACGTCCTCCTGCACGCAATCTTCCTCATTTGCTACGGAAATCTCATATGCCTTGTCTAACTCTCTCCTAATATCTCCTAATATCTACTAGTTAGCGACCTAAAATCGGCTTATTTTGAGGAACCATAATTTGCCAGCACTTTCCGCAGCATAAACTCTGGGAATAAAAGACGCTATTATCCCGCATTAAATTTTATGGTTCGAGGTACCGTTTTTCAGTGTCATACCTTACGCCTATAATTTACAGGAAGGTATTCGTGATAATACGGCAAAGTAAGGCAGTATTTGAATACCACTGTCCTAGAGCAAGGTAAAGTTTTCCTACATGGATCGGGAGATGATATATGGTTTATGGCGCCGGGCCTCGGCATGGGCAAAAGGAAGCTCGGGAAAGATGGGATATCTTAGTTCGCTCGTAAATCGACATTGTCCAGCACCGTCGACCGTTCAATCATTCTTATTAAATCTAGGTAGAATATCGGATATACTGAAAAACTCGTTATGCGCCTAGTTATTCCATACGCAAGTAGGAATCTAGAGAATATGAGCCACGCACCTGCGACTCATAGTAGAGATTATGGAAATATCAGTAGAGCGCTCTTCGGAAAAGCAGCCTTGTTAGCCAATTCGTGGACCGGGCCGAGTGTGAGTGGATTAGAGAAAGTATACCAGCGTAGACAGAGTGTCATTTCCAGAAATCGCCCACGCACGAATTAGCTTCTTGGACGGTAGGAATAGATTAGCGCACAGCGAGTCTTTGTAGAATTGGAGTCGATTTCACGGCTAGGAGACTCTTTATTGTATTAGTTTTCCTTGACGGGCAAGACTAAAATTTGCGGAGAGCATTCCAACCTCACCTTTAAGTTCACGCTTGGGGGGCGTTATTTCATGTCCATAGCGGAAACCAATCGCCATAACACTTTCCTTAGTTACCAACTAGCGTTTATCTTGCTTTTTGTTGAAAGTTTTGACGAAGGCTCCATATCTGCGACACGTACTACTACACCAAATGTTTAGATTAGAAGTTTCATTTGGAGATTGTTGGGGGATATGGGAGTTGAAGCGATGGTGTGTATGGGTGAGAGGCTAGGCGCAGTGGAGATGTTTTGGGAAGGTTCAGGAACTGGCACTAGGGGGTGCCAAAGGTTTGGAACTAAGGTTTGCTAGGAGATAGAACAAACAAGTGTCATATTATGGTGGTAGCGAAACAGGCAAAGGTATCGGGAATGTTCAAGAAGGGAAAAACTAAGAAAATTCTGTAAATAGACGAAACGGAGGCAAGGGATTGAGGGATGAAATTTCTCGGAAGAAGCTTGAGGGTGTTGCCTGGAAAGAAAGAGAGGGTGATAGAACGGAAGTAGAGGACTTGGACGAAGTTGGAGAGTGGTTTTTCTTGTGGTCAAGTTTATGCATATAGGAGACCAGTGGCAACGCTGAAAGAAGAAGGATCCCAAGATACTCTCGACTTCTCATAGCCAAATTTTTTAACTTTTCGAGGGATTAGAAATACTTGCACTCTATATTTTTCCCTCTGTACCTAAACTGTCGTGTCTACACTTTGGAGAAGAGGGAAGAGGAGAAACATTGCAGAAAGAAAAAGAATGAGCCAGGAAATAACAATAAAAGTAAATGTGATGGAAATTTCAAGCCACACCGGCTTATCCCAATAGTGGAAATAGCCCCCCTCTAACGCTAAACTTCAGATGTTAAACAGAAGCTCACAAATCCTAACGTAACTAGATAAGAAAAATTCGGGTAGAGGGTCGGATAAGTATGTGATCGATACGCGTATTCCAATCGGATATCATTGCCTTCCACCGAGAAAACAAGAAAGCTTAAGCTGGGTTTTTTGTGGCAGGTTTGCTCTGGGGGGAGGGGTAAGGCCGCAAATGCCACAACACAAAGTTTTAAGCTCCATAGTATTTTCACCACTCCCTCGTATCCATTCCGAGCAGCCCACAAGGTAGTGTTTGGTTGGACCCATTTGGTTTGTCGGGGTTGACGTCTCTCCGCCCGAGTGGCATTTTCACTACTCCCTCATGCCCATTCCAAGCAGCCCGCAAGAGTGGTGTATAGCCGTTCCGATAAGGCCCGTTGGGGTTGAAAAGGCGAAAATGCTCGGCGGTCGAGGTCTGCGACTTCCGGATATGGTGTAGATGGTGAAGCGGGCTATTGCCACACTACCGCGGGTCATTATCTGTATTGACGCTTTGGATGAGTTCCTTCCTAAGCATCTACTGGAGCTTCTTGGGTCACTGAGGGGCATCCATCAGGGGTCCCCGCGGATGCGAATATTTGTCACTGGGAGGCCTCATGTTGAGGTCGAAATTGTAAGGTATTTCGCTACTGCGATTATAGTACCTATTAGCCCTGGAACGCATGAGATAAAAAGATATTTGGAGACGAAGTTGGAAACGGACACCATGTGCGATGCGATGTCTGATGATTTACGGGCGGATATCCTAAGGATTATTCCGGAAAGAATCTCTGAAATGTGTGTAGGAGCATCCACAGTTCTCACTCCATATATGGTTTTGTGTTGGCTAATAATGGTCTGTAGATTACTGTATCATAAATGTGGAGTGTGCGCGGACGAAGCTTTCGCAAATCTGAGTTAGATATATAAACGTGAGTTTGAGGACGAGTGGGGATGGGAATTAATGCTGGGGGGTCCTGTGTTGGTGTATGGCGCATAAATTGTACTTTCCTCTTTTCATCCTTTTTGTTGCCGTTTTTCTCTCTCTCTGTCTCTCATCTGTAGTTATAGCACCCCTTATTTCTTTCTTTTCATTAGACTCCCCTTCTACTTTGTAATATAACTTATTTGAATGAGCTATTTGGGATCTAGTAAGTTAACTAATGAAATATTTTTCTCTTTCCTTCTGTCCAACCCCGACGCCCAGCAATAATGAGGCATCGTCGGAAAGGCTGAATGGAAGGATCAAAGAGGGAGAAATAAGGCAAGAAAGAAAGAGTAAAAACGGAATCAGTAGATATCTCCAACTCGATTAAAAATACAAAATAAGGCTTCCATGAGCTGGGTGTTACTGGACTAAAGATCTCAGATTGACGAAAGGAGAGAATCGTTTCTAAATTCATTGGTGTCCCGAGGAACCTACGCTATGCTGCGCTGTACGGTAGGCTGAGTTGAATTGGGGCGCTTTATGTCCTGCACTACCGGTATCATAAATATCTGTGTTGACTTGGGGCAAGTGGTTGTTCGGGTTAGCCGGTTGTCTGCCATCTTAGAGCAGGGGAGCCCTCAGCCGGGGGAGAAATCAGTTATTATAGTACTCAAGCCATATCAAACTCTACAATGTCCACTAAATTCGATCCTAAGTGGAAAGGGAAGGAAAAGGTCGATATTAGAGAGAAAATGAAAAAAAACACGCCCAAAAAACCATAGTACCCTGGAACAAGATTTCCTTGTTTTTTCTCCCAGAATATGAAGAATATAGACAGAACCAAACAAGAAAGAAGCAAAAGAACGAGGGTAAAAATCAGCACTAAATTAATACTCTGTGAGCAGAAACTGTTATGGCATGAAAAAAGCCACCTACTCTGCTCGTACGAAGCCCGTTTTGGTGAAGTGTTGGGTGTGGTAAGATGAGGACGGGGGTGTATGTTGTGGGGAGGAGGAGGAGGGAAAAAGAGAAAATAAAGCTACCAAGCACCGAGCAAAACAAAAGTTGTGTAAGTACTATACTATAAGGTTCTTGGAGTAAAAAGAAGAGATAATATGATACCCCAGGGTTGGTGATTAGATAGCTGAGATGCGAAAGAGTAACACGCAAGGAAGGCAAATGGAGGACTGGAGAGGGTGAATCGAGAGTGAAGTTTAATGGTGCGACAGTGCGATGCTGTAAGCTAGAGGATTGATGAGGTGAGGAGCTTTTGTCGTGAGTGTTAAGACTTCTGGATCTTTTTGGAAGGGCACGGAGATCGCTCGGAGGGATCAACAGGGAAAAGGTTTATTGATCTATCGCCATCCACTAGCTGGAGAATCGAGCCCGGGTTTCCCAATATCCGTTATACAACTCCCTCATGTCGCTTCTCGGAAGTGCATGCAAGTACTGGCTTGCTGGTGGGGTCTGTCGTTGCGATGTCCGGGTTAACCCACACCGTGCGAAGAGCATTCCAACTAGGCTAATGTGTCCACATTTCGCAGCCAGCGGGGGGGGGTGTTTCACTGTTTTTATTAGTAGTTCCGAGAGTGTTTCCGCGATATCCTCATACCCACCTTTAGTCACTCGCGGTAGAGGTGTTCGGCCGTCTTCATTCGCAGATTCGGGAGTGGAACAGGGAGACATCAAACCTAACAGTCAACATGCATAAGGCCAAGCACCTCTCAGTTAGTAGTCTGGGGGTTGGAATGCAGGTGTGCTGAAGCCACCACTAGACGGGAAAACGCCAACCTGAAATTGTTACGGTAGATGCGCGTAGAACATGTACCAGGTGGTGGTGGTGCTGCTTACGCTTTTCTGCAGCTGGATGATTTCCTAGTGTGTTTGCTTTTTCATGTTGTTTCACACTTTCTTTCTTTTTCTTCTCTCTCCTCTCTCTTAGCAATACAATATTATCGCTTTGCTGAGATACAATTCGCAACAGAAATACCAGAATAGGGAGGCCAGACCCACTCATGGTTGCTGCCGGGAGGGGCCAGCGGGAGTAGGCGAGGTACTGCTGGTACGGAAGGATGTCAACCCCGAACTTTGATTGCGCCGTTGTGGAATGCCGCTCTTGCTAGCGGCTGAGAGGGAGCATGTAGATGTGGCGAGGATGATTTGAGGGGAGATGTCAACCCAACACGCAAAAGGTGTGCGCAATCAAACACCGATCTCCTGCAGCTTGGAGGGTGGGTATGAGGGGACAGTTACGCCCCCACATCTCTGGAAAAATATAGTCGCTATCGAGGCCTGACAGCCGGGGGTATATTGTTTCCCAGCGTCCTCGAAATAGCCGAGATGTTGAATATTATACCTACCCGCTTTAGGGGATGCTCGGCTTCACCTCATGAACCTCTGCCGTTCTCCTTTTCCTCCGAATTCAATTTCTTCTGGCTACGGTGCTTGTAAATCATCTGTCGCTGCGATTAATGTTTTCAGGCAAATCTCGTGATGTTGATGGAGTTGCAAATGGTGAGAATGGACATATGTACGGTATGTACTGTGATTGACAGAGAATTGCTGGCTCGGTTTGTAGGGCTTAGCGTGGCTGGTTATATATGTTTATGTTCGGGAGTTAACCCCTGGCAGGGGTTCTCTCGAGAAGACTTCTCCATTGCAGCTAAATTTAATTCGGATGTTGTTTTCTACTTATAAATTCCTCCTTTAAGTGCTGTATACGGTACCGATATCCTGCTATGCATATATGAGGTACTGCGATACTATCGGACATTGCGATAAAGGCTTGGGTACGATAAACAGGAGGAGGTTGTTAAAGCTCATATCTCATCACTCGTATATTTCCTTAGTGTTCGAGGGGTAAAGTACGGTAAGTTGCCAGGCGTTGTTTGCTGACTCCCATGAAGCTTCATATCACAACTTCGGATTGTAGTGCGATACGAATACCATTGCTAAGAACGCCATTCCTAGCCGATATTTTTTAGGAGTCGTCATCCTTTATTAGTTCTCCAATTTTCTCAACCCCCCTTTGTCCTTTCCTGAGGTTAAGTCCACAGAAGTATTCAGGCAAAAAAAAACAAAGGAGATGGGGGGAGAAATTTCGGCACCGAGGGCCTTTGTTGAATCAATAATAAGCAATCAACCAAGAGGAGAGGAGAGTTTATATACAGTGCACTGCAGCCTTGTATGAACTTCCTTTTAAACATGTCCCAAGTATTTATTGCGAGTAGCGCCCCGAAGGCTAGATGTTAGATTACTCAATTTGACATAAACGTATAGGATGGAAGACATAATTACCTAATATTTCCAGAATTTAAGGTGGGAAATGCAGATTATTCGAACGCGGCTGTATATCTTAGACTTTAGAAAGTCCTTCAAAAAGGTGGTATGCTGTGTGGATTATCTGATAAAGCTGGCGCCTTATGCAACAACTCGGGGTTGATCTTTGGTTCGTACCAGGAGCGGGTCCCTGTGGCAATCCTAGAGCACAAGCACGGAAGAGAGGAGGATTTGCGTAGGGAGCACCTGAATGAGCAAACACATAGCGCTGAATAGAAGACTATCTATACTGTGAGCTAACAGATATTGCAGTTACGGGGTTCTACTGCGACTTCCGCGATCAGGATGAATAGACAGCTACCAACATAATGGGGGCCATCCTAGAGCAGCTTGTAGCTAGAGAAGACATACTGGAGCACGCGCGAACGGCGTTTGAAAAGGGGGAAAAGGAGCGCGGCGGCCGAGGCTTGCCACTTCCGGATATGGTGTAGATGGCGAAGCGGGCTGTTGCCACACTACCGCAGGTATTCATCTGTATTGACGCTTTGGATGAGTGCCTCCCTAAACATCTACTGGGCTTCTTAGGTCACTGAGAGATATCTTTCAGGAGTCACCGAGGATGCGAATATTTGTCACCGGGAGGCCTCATGTTGAGGTCGAAATTGTAAGGCACTTTGCCGCTACGATTATAGTACGTATTAGCCCTAGCGCGCATGAGATAAGAAGATATTTGGGGGAGCAGTTGGAAATGGGCACTATGTGCGACGCGATGTCTGATGATTTATAGGCGGATATCCAAAGAATTATTCCGGAAAGAATCTCTGAAGTGTGCGTAGAAGCATCCACAGTTCCCACTCCGTGCCCTGATTTTGTGTTGGCCAACATGGTTTGTAGATTCCTCCTCGTCTCGCTAAACATCGACGCTATCCTGGGGGAGGCTACCATCTTTGACAGAAGACAAAATTTGAACGAGATGACTAAGGGCAATCATTTGGAGGATACGTACGCCACAACAATAGCACGGATGAAAAGTGTAAAAGGGGAGTAGATCTAGGCTGGGGATGGAAGCCCTGATGTGGGTATCTCACTCGGAACGGCCGTTACTCACTAGCGAGCTATGTCATGCTTTAGGGGTCAAGATAGGATCTCCTGACCTGAGCGTTGAGACTATTCCTACAATTCGAACACTCCTAGCGTGCTCTTTGGGGCTTATTACGGTTGAGGCATCTTCCTCCACCGTCCGGCTTGTCCATTTTAGTCTGCAAGAGTATTAATCCGATGATCCAAGCGTGTTTCAAAGCCCACACTCGATGATATCGGAGGTTTGCTTCACGTACCTCAACTTTCAGTGTGTCCGGAAGCTTTCGCCGGCTCTTACGTCGGCTCCCCTTGTCGGATAGGCCTCTTGCTACCGGGAAAAGCACATCAGAAGGGAAGAGGCTGGGGGTGTGAGTCCGCTTGTACTAGGCTCTAATTCAATTCGAAAGGCATATATCCTCTCAGCTGCTCTTTCTACGTTACGATGAGGACAGAATTTGGGGGGAGCCGAGTTTTGATGGGGAGAGTGGCCCAAAGGGTTTTACCGGGCTCCATGGGGCAGCGTTTTTTGGGATTTTGGAGATAGTTGTTGGGTTATTGGCGATGAAGGAATGGGATATTAACGCAATGGATAATATGGGTAGAACGGCGCTCGCATGGGCAGCTGTATGAGGTCATGAGGATGTTGTAAAAATACTATTACAGTGCAAGGATGTCAAGACCGATACAACAGATGCCAAATGTGGCCGAATACCGCTCTCGTTGGCTGCAGGGAACGGGCATTCGGGAGTCGTAAAGTTGCTATTGGAATGAGCGGATATCAATCCCAACACTGCAGACACGGGATGTGGTGGAGCGCCGCTCTTGTGGGCTGCAGGGAACGGGCATGAGAGAGTAGTAATGTTGGTGTTGGGACGAGAGGATGTCAATCCCGACATACGAGACCTCAAAGGCAAAACAGCCCTCGAATTATCTGCCTTCGGTGGACATACAAAAGTTGTGGTGTTACCCTCAGCACCTACACCCTCCTTTCCCTTCCCAGTAGATATCGACAAAGTCGCAGAACGCCCCCCCTCGCTCGATCCGTCCGACTTACCTCAAAGTCCCTCTCCGTCTACCCCGCCGGCTCTCCCTTCACTGCTAGAGCCCCATCCTCCGACACCCGACCTCTCCTCCGAAAGGCTATTGGCTCCTTCATGATTATTTCTTTGTTAATTTTTCCCTGCTATTTTCTCGCCGTTATCAGTCCCTCCCTCTTAACCATTTTATTGCTACATTTCGTAGATAATTACTGCATTATACATGCGGAGTGGGCGCGGGCGAAGCTTTCGCGGAGCTGAGTTAAATATATCAACGTGAGTTCAGGTACGAGCGGGGATGGACATAATGCTGTGACTCCTGTGATGTATGGCGCATAAACTGTACCTCCCTCTTTTCATCCTTTGTCGTCAATTTTTTTCCTTTCTGTCTTTCGCCTGTAATTATAGCACCGCTTATCTCCTTTCATTAAACGGCTCGTCAGTTCTGTACTTATAACTTTCGGTATAGCAACGAGGCATTTGGGGATCTAATAAACGATTAATGACATATTTTTATTTTTCCTTTCGTCTAACCCCTACACCTAGCAACACCGAGGCATGCCTGGTAAGCCGGGCCGAATGGAAGGGCTAAAGCAAGAGAAATCAGACAGGAAAGAAAGAGCAAGAAGGAAATCAAGAGATAACGTACGGCACCGCCAAGCGGGACGGCGCACGGATGTGAGACGGCCAACAACTCCAATGTCAACCGTTGTTCGTATCAAGTAGGCCGCCCAATATTGATGCCAGAGACTTGAAAAGTATACGAAACGAAAGCTCTGAAAGAGGAGAATTCAAATGTGATATCAGTAGAAGGGTGGTGTCTATTCATGTTCCATGGGACATGCATCAGTGCTGAAAACACAGGTATTAGAGAATAGGTAGAGAAATGCGGGGTAGATACATACCAATCAATTTATAAATAGATAGAGATATGCAAGAAGAGGGTTCTGGGATCAGTTGTTGCACTTTGGGTCAAAGGGGGAGAAAATATAAAGTATAGAGGAGTAACCGGCGGCTGAAAGTGGGGTAAATTTGACTTTTTCCGAACATAAACAGCAAAATATATAAAGTTGCCGGAGGAAGACTGATAAGTTACCAATCTCAAGCGATATCTTTCATAACTGCAAGATGCCACAAGTTAAGAGCCGCCCTCAAGATCTTCGGGAGAAGCAGATCATAAATGCGATTCGGGCTTTTCGCAATGGCAACTATCCGTCCATCTCAGCAACTGCAGTTGCTTTCGATTTACCAAAGTCCACACTAGCATACCGGCTGAGTGGAACACGGGTATCACGACAGAAGGCTCATGTTGACCAGCAACTATTGACCGAGGTGGAGGAGAGAGCACTTGTTCGGTGGATTAAAAGACTAGATGACTGGGGCTTTCCTCCACGGTTGGACATGGTAAAAGATATGGCGAGAATGTTGGTAGGAAAGAAAAAAGAGGTGTTGATGGGTATGGAAGGGGGGAGTATTAGCCTAGGGAAGAATTGGCTAAGCAGATTTTTGGACCGCCATAAGGATATAGCATCGCGCTATAGTAGCAACCTTGAGCGACAGCGAGCCTACGCCAACGATCCAAAAAGCATCAAGGAATATTTTCGAAAATATAACCGAATATGTATTCAACATTCTATAGAGCCTGAGGATATCTACAACCTAGAGGAGAAAGGATTTATGATGGGAATGTCAGCCAAGACGAAGGTAGTAACAAAGGTCGGAAGAAGAAATCCCCGGGTGACCCATGACGGCAAGAGAGAGCTTATTACCGATTTGGAGACCATTCGAGCATCTGGCACCTTCCTTCCGCCATTTTTAATCTTTAAAGCGAAGGCTGGGCACTCTATGGGATGGTATGAGAGTTTGGATGATCCCAATGTGCTTTTAGCTTATTCTCCAAAGGGGTGGACGGATGAAACACTTGGATTTGAATTTATCACACGTCATTTTAACCGCTTTGCACCACTTTCTGCACCGGGCCGCAAACGCCTCATCATCCTTGACGGCCATTCATCCCATATTAATTGGGACTTTTGCATGTACTGCTTGGAGAATGAGATAATTTTACTCTGCCTGCCAGCCCACTCCACACACCTTTTACACCCTCTTGATGTCGCAGTCTTTGGCCCTCTTCAACATTTTTATGGTTTGGCAGTGCACGATTTTTCTCGTCAACAGGGTGGTGGTATACATAAGGGTGTTTTCTGGCCACTATTGCGAAAGACAAGAGAGAAGGCAATTACCAGTGACAACATCAAATCTGCTTTTCGCTCCACTGGACTTATCCCCTATTACCCTATGATTGTGCTTGACCGCTTACAATTTTCAACTGCCACCTCACATACACCTCTTCGTCGCTTTTCCCAAACTCTGGGTCTTCAAACACCTGCTAAAAGTACAGACTTCAGAAGGGAAACGAATAAGGTTCTTCAATCAGTCGGAAAGGTAACTCCTGAGGAGTTGAAAAAACTGATTTCTCGCTTGGGGGAAATTGGTGCGGGGATTCAGGCTGCTTTGGAAATTTCAGAGGAAGGACGGCGACAAGACCGGCAGAAAGCAACAAATATTACACAAAAGGCAGACAAACGACGAATGACCACTACTAGAGTTATTGATGGAAAGGAGGGAATGACTCTCTATAATATCTGGCAAAAGGCAGACAAAATGAAGAAGGAGAAGAAAGACCGAAAAGCCCCCCTTCACCAATCAAAATCCTCATCTCATTCCCGGAAAACATCTCTACAACCTGTTACTCCCGCTCATCAGGTTCGCCGCCGTCGAGTTACTTTTGCCAGATCAGCAATCTCTCCACAATCAATCTTCTCCTCTCCAGACTCTGTTGTTCTGATTAGCGACAGTGAAGGCACTGAAAGCACACCGTCCTCACCTACTCCTCCACCTAAACCTCGCCGACAACCTCCCACCACCATTCCCTTGGCCACACCTACAAATCCAAGGCTACCTGACAGGCCATTTGGGATGATCTTGCGCGGACAGAAGTAGCCTTTTTTTTTTCTTTATTCAATGAGTTGTTCTTCTTGGGTTTTTCCTTCTCCTTTGGCATATAATATTCTTAAATCTTGTTTTAGGTCTCAATGAAGCTCATATTTGTGTTCTCTTAGTTTCTAGCTTTTATTTCATCTATTTTTCACTCTTATAGCATCAGAAATGGACTACTTGCATGCTTTTAACTATCGTAGAGATCGAGGCATTTGGCTATCCCGCATCCGTGCGCCGTCCCGCTTGGCGGTGCCGTACGTTATCTCCGATTTAACTGAAAATACGAAATAAAGCTTCCCAGAGCTGGGGTGTTATGGGGCTACGAGTCTCGGACCTCTTACGAACGGAGCAAATCGTTTCCAACTTTGTCGAGGTCTGGAGGAGCCAATACTAGATACTGCACTGCGTAATACGCTGAGTTTACTTTGGGCGTTTTATGTCCACTACCGATATCATAAATTTAATCTGGCCTGGCATGAGGCAAGTGGTGGTTCTGGCTGGCTGGTCGTCTTGCGATCTTATGGTAGGAGCACTCTCAACCGGGCGAGAGATCAGTTATTATATTCTACAGTGCTCGACCAAACTCTGCAAAGTCTGCCAAAGTCAATTCTAATCGAGAAGGGCCGATATTAAAAAGAAAATGAAATGAAAAAAAAACATACTGGAAAAACCACGGTGCTCTAGAGCAAGATTTTCATGTTTTTTTCTCCCAAAGTATGAAGAATATAGACAAAGAACCAACAAGACAAGATAGATACAAGGGAACGAGGGTAACGATTAGCGCTTAATTAATGCTCTGTAAACGGAAATTGCTATGGCATGAAAAGCATACTTACTTTGCCCGTACGAAGCCCTTTTGGTAAAGTATCGGGTATGGTGAGACGAAGACGGGAACGAGCGCTGTGGAGAGGAGGAGGGGGGGAGGAAATAAAGCTATTAGGTACCGAGAAAAACTGGCATTGTGTAAGCACAATCATAAGGTTCTTGAAGTAAAAGGAGGAGATGGTATGATACACTAGGGTTGGCAGGTATAATAGATGGCTAGGATGTGAAGGTGTAATACAAACAAGACAAAGGGAGAGCTAGAGAGGGTCAATCAAGGTTTAATAGTGCGACAGTGTGATACTACAAGCTAGAGGGTTCGTGTAGTAAGGAGCTTTTGTCATGAGTGTGAAGACCTCTGAATCCCTCTGAGATAGCACGGAGATCACTCGGAGGGATCAGCTAAGAAAAGGTTTATTGAGCCATCGCCATCCACCAACTGGAGAACCGAGCCCTGGTTTCCCAATAGCCATTCCACAACTCCCTCGTGTCGCTTCTCAAAAGTGTGTGCAAGTGCTGATTAGCTTGTGGGGTCTGTTGTGGCAATACCCTGGGTAACCCACTCCGTTCTAAGAGCATTCCCGCTACGCTAATGTGTCCACATTTCGCAGCTAACCAGAGGGGTGTTCCGCTGTTTTTATTGGCAGTTCCGAGAGTGCTTTGACGATATCCTCATACCCACCTTTGGTCGCTCGCGGTAGAGGTGTTCGGCCGTCTTCATTCGCAGATTTGGGAGTAGCATAGGGAGACATTAAACCTAACAGCTAAAATGCATGGGGCCAAACACCTCTCAGTTAGCAGTCTGGGGGTTCGAATGCAGGTGTGGTGAAGTAACCACTAGACCGGAAGATGCCAACGCGAAATGCTAGAATAGGGGAACCGACACTACTCATGATTGCTGCGGGGAGGGGGTTAGCCGGAGTAGGCGAGGTAATTCTGGTCCAGAAGGATGTCAAACCCAAACCTCGATTGCGCCGCTGTCGAATGCGGCATTTACTGGCCACTAAGAGGGGCGCGTAGATGTGGTGAGGATTATTTGAGAAGGGGTGTTAATCCAACACAAAAGGCATGGGCAATCAAACACTGATCTCCTGTGCTTTGGAGGGTGGATAGGAGGGCGCGGTTACGCTCCCGGCTCTCCGGAAATTTTTAGTCGATATCGAAGCCGGAAGGCCGGGCATATTGCTTCCCAGCGCCTTCGAAAAGAGCAGAGATGTTATATATTATATCTGCTAGCTTTGGGGGAAGCTCGGCTCCACCTCATGAACTTTCGGCGCTCTTTCTTTTCCTCTGAATTCAATTTCTTCTTGCCACTGTGCTTGTAAATCAGCTGCTGCTGCGATTTATCTTTTAAGGCAAATCTCGTGATGTTGATGGAGTTGCAAATGGTGAGCCTGAGAATGGACATATGTACGGTATGTATTGTGATTGACCGAGAATTTCTGGCTCGGTTTGTAGGGCTTAGCGTGGCTGGTTATATATTTTTGTGCTATACAGTCGTTTCCTCTGCCAGGGATTCTCTCTAGAAGACTTCTCCATTGCAGCTAAACTTAATTCGGATATCGTTTTCTACTTATAGATTTCTCCCATTGAGTACTCTATACGGTACCTATATCCCGCTATACTTATATAAAGTAGGGCGATTCTATCGGATGTTGCGATAATGGCCTGGGCGCGATAGACAGGAGGAGGTTGTTAAAGTTCATAACGCATCACTCGTATATCTCCTGGCCGCCTTCTGCTCGAAGGATAAGGTATCATACGGTAAGTTACCAGGCGTCGTTTGCCAACTATGGTGAAGCTTCAGATCACAATCTCGGATCTTAGTATGATACCAATACCATTTCCAAGAATTCCTATCCTAGCCGATGTTTTGCGGGAGTCGTCATCCTTTCATCAGTTCTCCAATGTTCTCAACCCCCATTTGTTTTTCCCCGAGGTAAAGTTCACAGTAGTATTCATGCAAAAAAAAAAGGACGCGGGGGGAGAATTTTCAGCACTGAGGGCCTTTGTGAAATCAAGAATAAGAAATCAACCGAGAGGAGAGGAGAGTTTATATACAATGTACTTCAACTTGACATAAATGTATAGCATAGAAGACAGAATTGTCTAATATTACTAGAATTTAAGTTGGGAAATGTGGATTATTCGAACACTACTGTATGTATCTTAGACTCTCGCAAGTCCTTCAAAAAAGAGGTGCGGTTTCTAGATCATCTGATAAAGCTGGCGCGTTATGCTACAACCCTGGGCCAAACTTTCGTTCTTACCGGGAGCAGACCCTTGTGGTAGCCCTAGAAAGGTGGGATAAACATTGGCGGAGAAGAGAGGAAGATCTGCCCAGGGAATACCTGAATGAGCAAACACAATGCTGAACAGAAAATTACTGTGAGCAAACACCTACTCGAGTACTGAAGCCAATGTAGAGGCTCGAAGTCTGGAATAGAGGCTCGCTAGCCTAATTGTGTACCGTATAGCTTATTAAGAAGTGCGATCCGGCTATCGCATAACCTATGTAATTAGATTTCTTTCTCTCTTGCGCCCTACCAGCCCCACCACAAGGGGGCAGCCTTAGTACCGGTAGGAAGGTTAAAAAAAAAAAGAGACAAAGAAAAGAAAAAGAGAGGAGGAAATAGGGTCCAGGGATACCTCTAGCTTGGTTGAAAATACTAAAGGGAGTCCGCTGCTGTATTGCTGTGAGCTATGTGTTCATAAACCAAGATCTGCACAGTACCCGTAATGTGGTAATGTTTGTACTCGTGTGAAAGAGTGGTCCGTTTTAGAGGCGTAATGATATTGCGTTATGGAATTAAAGTAGAATACCAGATATACTCGAAGAACTCGTTATGCACCTAGCTGCTTTACCCTAAAAACTGAAATCATGGAGAATGACGCTAGGACATCCAGAGTCTCTCCCTCCAGATTAAGGAGAGAGAGCGCAGTGAAAAGATTCTCTTTCAGCCCTCAGTTGAGACAAACGAAAGGGCAAATCCAACAGACCTTACTAAGAGATGCAATTCGAGCGCCCTAGCGAGATTCTCAATCACTCCGCTCCCTACTCTATATGCAAGGAGGGATGTTGAGCATTTGAGCCAAGCGCTTCCGACCAATAAAAGCATAGATTACGACAACGGTTGTTGATCCTTGCTCAGAAAGCAACCTGTGTAGTGTATTGAGATCAGGCTGAGCGTGGGCAGAGCGGACAAAGAATGCAAGTATCATACCCAATAAAAATGTATAGCTAATATAACACTTTTAGCCACTTTGCACCAAAAATCCCTCTTTTACAATGTTAATCTAGCACCATCCAGTGTCTTGAGAATTTTCTCCCCCACCCTTTCTATCTGGGAGAAATATTTTCATTTTGTTTGGCCTTCTTAATGTTGCGCTATTATCGATTGAATTGTAGATAGAAGTCTGGTGCACGTTTTGGAGTCCACGACCTATATTCGGAAATTCAGTAGACGACCTGGCGCTAAGGGCTAATGCAAATTTAACCTAATGATTCATCTCCTCATGTTCACACTTACTCCTTCCAATATCACAATCTAGTATTTCATGTCTAAATTCTTTATATTTTTGGTACGAAACCAGTGAGTGACGGGTGGGCACAAAAATAGGAGTTGAATATGAAGGTGAAGCGCGGAATAAAAGGAAAAAAATAGAAATAAGAGTTATGAGCATATAGAAATTTGAACATTTGAGTCCGAATTTTGTATGGACGGTCAGATACAGACAGAAAGTTTGCCATACACACTATTTATCCCTGTTTTCGGGTTCTATATGCCTGTTACTTGTAAGAGAGAAGAAACTTTATTGATGATTTTCGAATACTTTTGAATCTGGAAAGTAGAGGGTGGTGTTTGGTCGTACTAATCTAACTTGTTCGAGTTGACATCTTCTCGTCTGAGTAGCGTGTTCACTACTCTTTCATACCTATTGTAAATAACTAGCAAAAATGGTGTTTGGCTGTCATCACCTGGCTTTTTGGGGTCGATCCCCTCTCGGCCTAGTACCGGTTGCAGTTTCAACACTCCCTTCTCTCTATTCGCAGCAGCTACGAGGTGTATTACCCAGGCTGTATTTTCAGTTTATATCGCAACGTTCTACCTCTACTAAGCAGCTACAATTTGATTAGTCCTAAAGATACATATATAGTGTAGGCTGTTGAACAGGGGAAGCGCGTCGAAATCGAGATGGTAAACACTTGGTTTCTGTGTTTTCAAGAGGATTTTGATCGATATGTCGTTATTGCACTCGTCAAACAACCTCAGAACAAGCGATTCTGGAGAATCTGAATTATCCCACTTTGTGAATCCCGGCACGTGTGAAGAGAATTCGAGTAAGGTGCGTTGGGGGCCGAGAGCGGTAGTGGGATGGAGATTGAGAGAAGGTGCTTGTCGAAAATCGGGAGAGGAATTGGTAGAGAGACTATTTGGTGGTGAATCGATAAAGGAAGTGCAGAAAGTCGGCAGGTAGGAGAAGCCACAATGGAAAAGGAGAGCAAGCGATAGTAAAAGAAAAAATGTGCTCACTGCTCGAAGTAAGTGGAAGAATGTGCGATAGGATACCAAATTAAGCTTCTTAATTTGCTAATTCCTCCAGACACTCTTATTCTGTGACCAGAGGACACATATCCACGATGAAACTGGGAAGCGGCTTTCCGGCAGTTTAATGGGGATAAGCATTACTCATGGGAGAGCTGAAATCATCCGATATCCTCATCGTCGGTTCGATGAGGACACAGTGTAAACGATAGGCCGATATCGTGAAGAAAATTCACGAAGACACTTCAGAAATGCAGATTGACACAATTCAGGAAGCTACCTTAATTTATCCACTAATTGCCAGGTATATACTGTATATGAATAGATTGCTCCTAGTGTCGCCGAATATTAATGCTCTCCCAAAACCATACCCTCCTGGAAGCATAGAAGTGTGGCGGATGTGAAAATTCAGAGTCCTTAATTTTAGGTGCGATTTTGTAGGCCTTACACCTCGACCAAGTTGGATCAAGGAACTAGGTCGCTAAGCTTTGGCATTAACCTGTGTTAATACCTCTAGGCACCCGTAGCCTCTAAGAGGATGTAGGCTGGGCGTGTGACAGCGTTTTCTCCCGAACTCCCACCAAACTGGTACTGTACTTCTAGTTTGAAAAATCACAGATCATATCGACTGTCACTCTACCAAACATCCCATCACCACTT
>Ga0307507_10005446_pt1 | contig 20899 bp, 22 predicted proteins | sample 7_EM_MG_FD_207223 | JGI IMG/M metagenome (GOLD analysis project Ga0307507, IMG submission 207223) | Populus trichocarpa ectomycorrhiza microbial communities from riparian zone in the Pacific Northwest, United States - 7_EM | ecosystem: Host-associated > Plants > Roots > Unclassified | place...
TTTTGTAAAAGTGAAGATTTATAGGCCAAATATATATAAAATATAAATATACACCATGACTTTTAGTCATGTAATATACCTGGAGTTTACATGACTAATAGTCTGTTACCTATGGGTGACTGAAGTGGATGTGATGTAAAAAAGTATGATATTAAATCACAAATATCAGTTCCAGTTTGTCCATTTGGAAATAAATTCAAGTTTTCTTGTTTAAGTGTCCCACGCACATCATTTCTCACATTTTCTAGAGTTTCAAGACCTCTGATAACTTTTTTGTATCCTTCAGATAACATTTTTCCTTGCTCACTAAATGAATAAAATGTTTTTGTCCAGATTTTGGATTATAAATCCAAATCTCACACAAGATGGTAAATAGAGAATCATAAGAACAGCTGTAATTTACTGAATCCCAAAGAATCCCAACTGGAATTTCAGGTGTAGGTCCAAAGCTGACTCTAATTTTCTTTGACTTGGGTTCATCAGAATTGAGATCCTCCTCTGCCTTTCTTTTCAGTGTAGATGCAAGTGCCTTTGATCCCTGTGCAGGAACAAAAGATCTGGTAACATTTTTACTTTGCTTTAGCAATTGAATCTCAACCTCTTCAGCTGCCTTATGAGTAGTTGATTTTCTGATAAGCTTCCATGAACTATCAGTCATCACTTGGAAAGTTTGCATTGGATACAATTCACTCCATCTGATTGGCCCCATCACATTTTGTGGACAATACCCCTTCCCTTTGAGCTGTTGATACTGATGTAAAACAGAATTACGGAGTCGCCCATTGATTGATTTGGGTAATTGGCCATCATACCTAAGCTTGGTGATGTCATCAAGAAGTTCAAGTTCTCTAAACTCTTGTCGAAGATAACCAGATGCACCACAGGTAATTTTTGATGGATCAAATCCTTGCACAATTACAGTTCCTTCACATGTTGCACTTCTAGATAGAGCAGTATAGTAAGATAAGTGGTTATGGCAGCTATTCAAATCTACAACATTAAATGGACAAGTCTTTCCTTGAGATGCATAGTCTGTCATTGCAAAGTTAGGTAGCACAGACACTTGAGAACGGGATATAGTTAAAGTAACATCACTTGGACAGAGACATTCAATAGACCTGCTGTTTTTTACTAATGGAACTACATTTTCAGGCAATCCCTCAATTTTGATTGTCTTGGCAGGACGATCAAGCTTCACAAACAAAGTTTCAAGGATTTGTTGTCCACTTGGGCCCAACTTTGCATCCCATCCAACAACATGACCTTCTTGACCTTTTGTTATACATAATTCTGTTGCATCATTGTTTCGTATTATGACTGGCATACCAATACACAGTGAAAGTTTTCCAGGAACATGTTCAGAGGCAGAATGGTGCAAGTTCCAAAGTATATTTTGAAGCTTTGGACCAATAGTTTTGTATATAGTAGTTTTCTTAGGTCTTCCATGAGGCCTTCTACCAGTAACTGGATCACACTCAACCCCCAGAGTATCCACAGAGTAAAAGTCAGTAAGTGTTTGGCAAGTATCTGCTGCAAAACGTGCAGATCCCAGTTCATTGATGCAATCTTTCTGGGAATTTAAAGCAGTAATAATAGAAACATTTCTGAAATGTTTGTCAGCCAACTTTGGCTGGTCAGGTTGCCTTCCTGCAACACGACTTCTTAGAAATTTAATGTCATCAGCAGTACATGCTGCATATCTCATATTTTCTAGAGCAGTCCTTAACTTGGCATCCTCCACTGATTGTGTATTTTGTCTCATATTGTTTTGTAGAATCACAACAGTAGTGACTTGGTGCCAGAGTGCTTTACCTATAGCAGATTGTTGCCCACATTCTGACATAGAGGCATCCACTGAGGTGCCAACATTCCCATTGTAAAGGGCCTGTCCTTGTACTGGCATAAGCTGTGCAAAGTCTCCTGCAAAAATCATATTGATTCCACCAAAGGGCACATCCATATTGTTCCTTCCCTTTGCCAGTTGTGCACTTATTTTATATAGCTCATAACATGAGATCATAGACACTTCATCTATAAATATGTAGTCTACACCATCTAGACGAGATCTAACTTGTGCCATAGTTGAATGGTCATTATGGTTTCTTCGAGAATCACTTTGTACACCTAAAGCTGAATGATATGTTGAGCCATTCAATAGAGCAGCAGCAGTTCCAGTTGGTGCCAATATCATAATTCTATGTGCTTCATTACGTTTTTCAAAGAATGCTATTAATGCCTTTATGACCTGAGATTTTCCTGTTCCACCCATTCCTCCCAGATACATTTTAAGTTGCTCACTTTTTTCCATAGTTGCATGGTTGGCTACAATTCGAAATGCTCTTTCCTGCTCTTCATTCAAATTAAACTCTTTGGTAATACTATCTATCACCTTCTGTTCTTCTTCTTTCTTAGCTTTGAATTTTTTGTCCAAGTAGCTAATATCATCTACAACTACTTCATCTTGTGATGCATCATTATTTCTTCCTCTATCTGCTTTGGCAGATGGAAGATTCTTTGAACGTGTTGCAAGAAAGAGTTTCTTTAGTGACTGTACAAGGACACTCCACTGAGATCCAGTTCGCTCTTCTTCTGGCTTGAAGTTTACATCCACTGGATCAATATTGCCAATGCATGGATCAAGCCATCCAGCATTTTGAACTACATTCTCAATCCTATTCATTTCATGAAGCTTCTGGTTATTAATGCTATTGGGGTCTCCCAATATATATAGTGCTTCATCAATATCCAATGGACTATCTTCACCAAAGTCAGGAAAGTTAGTATCAAGTTCACCTCCATTGTCATCCCATGAGCCTAGTATGCCTTCCCTTTCACCTTTCTTCTTCATTTCTGCTGAGTAATCATCCCTGGCATCATTACATTCATACTTAATATTAAAGTTACTCATAAGTTCTAGTTGTCGTGCTGAAAATGAGTAGCCAACAAAAGCTTCATCCCAAGATTCCTCTTCCACTTTCAAATCTTTGCCATTTCGCCAAGGTTTGAAAAAAGAAAGCATAGTAGAACAGTAATATTCCCTGTCACCTTGATCACAGCAAGGTAAGCCTCCACCAACAAAATTTGGGACAAGGGCATTTTTCTCATCAACAACAATGACCTTGTGGGTACGATGTTGAGGGTGATCAGGTAAAAATTCTTGGCTATCAGGTTCATCATAAGATTCTTCAGCAAGCAGTTCATCTACTGATTCAATTTCTATATCACTTATAGGTGCTCCTCCACCACCTAGAAAATTGAGTTCATCTTCTCCTTCATTAACTGATTCATCATCAGAGTCAACCTCATTTTCATCTTTGTCATAGTGAGCATCAAATTCCTGCTGTTCCTCTTTTGAGTGTTTCTCTTTTTTTGCTTTTCTTATCCAGTCATATAAAGCCATCCTCTCATAAGCAATAGGTCGATAAATATAATCATAAACATTGGACAATCCAACATATGTTCCCTCATATTTTTGCAAAATCACTTTCTCTGGCATTTCCTTTTCATTAAGAACTGCTGCCTCTGTTGCATCCTTTTCTGTTGTGGTTATCCATGGGTTTCGAGCCTCTCTTACAAAATTTTTCCAATAGAAAAGAGTAAACTTGTGACTTGTATAGTGGTCAGGGTTTCCAAGCAGATAGAGAGAAGCCATGGGACTTCCTATTTCCATCCTGGCAGTCAATGCATTCACCATTTTTGTCATCAACTGCTGAGCAGTATTTTGCCTGTCAGCATTTCCTCCAATCATTTCAGAGTTTCTGTTGAACACTTGTCGAACAGCATCAAAAGCAGTATATGAATTTAAGCCAGTTTTTGTTACATATTCAGTTATATATCCAACAACAGCCTTTATTGCTGTACCTGACATCAAGCTAGTAACATCTGTGTTACAGTGAAGAAGATACGTTAGCTCAGGTGTGAAAGTATTCAGCCACATTTCACCCTTCTTTATTTTGAGAGCACCACTCAGCGGATCAACCATTGTCTCATCTACAATTTCACATGGAAAGTGTGCCTTACACTGGCCTTGTGCATTTAGACAGCCTTTTCACTTTACTTTTGTAGGGTCTTCCCCATTGATCTCAGGTCTGCAGCACCCATGATGATTTGATCTAGGTGTACTTTACCCTCACCCACAGATTCCATGTGGACTCCACCTGGACTCCAGGTGGACTCCATATGGAAAAGACCACAATCTACAATTTTGTATAAAATCCATCTGGACTCCAGGTGGACTCCTCTACTTGTATAATTACCAAAAAGTATCAGTACTTTTCACTCCTCCACCTATTCCTACTGGAGTCCTAGTGGATTCCGGGATTCTTACTGGACTCCTATTGGATTTGGGCATTCCTACAATTTTTAAAAGCAATTGGATTCTAAAGAAGATACAAGTAATTACATACAGACTAACTAACATAAACTACATTGTGCCGGGCTGTCATCACCGTTCGTCGGGGGTGGTGATGGGCCGTCGTGCAGCTGGTGGGTGCTGGAGGTGGGCCGTCGTCGAAGATGGTGGGGGGTGGTGGGCGGTGTTCACCGTTAGTGGGGTGGGGTGCACCGTGTGGGTGGTGCTGGGCTGTCCTCACCATTGGTAGGGGGAGGTGGTGGGCCATGTTTGCCATTGGTATGGGGTCGTGGTAGGCCATGTTCACCATTGGTAGGGGTCGTGATGGACCATGTTCGTTGTTCGTAGGGGGTCATTGCTGTTCATAGGTGCTGGGGGTGGCCATGTTGCCGTTCGTTGGGTGTGTGTGGTGATGGACCGTTGTCGCCGTTGGTGGTAGGTGGGGGTGGGCCGTCGTCGCCGTTCGTGGGTGCTGGTAATGGGCCATCATCGCTGTTGGTGGTAGTGGTGCTGGTGGGTCCTCATCGCCGTTGGTGGGGTGTGGTGATGGGCCGTTGGTGGGTGGTGGTGGTGCTCGCCGCCATTCGTGTCACCGCCTCGTCATGGTGTGCTGTCGTCATTGTATGCCATCGTTGTCATTGTCGTTGCCTGCCATCGTTGTCATTGTCATTGCCTGCCATCGTTGTCATCGTCATTGCCTGTCGTTGTTGTCGCCTGTCACCCTCGCCTTTGTCTTCATCATTGTTTTGTGGTTCACCCACTCGACGATGCCTGCCGGAGTCAGCAGGTGCAGGCTGGCTGGAGACCGTGGGTGTGGGCTGGGTGGTGGTGTTGGATCAGCATGGGGGCACGACACTGATGCCGCTGTCTGCGAGCACACACTTGGCACTGTCGGATACATTAGTATGTAAAATTAAATGAAAAAGTGAAAAAAAAAAAGGGGGGCGTCTTTGCAATTGCGGTCCTGGGCAGTTTTCCTGAGGAGGCAGGTCAGTGGGTTCGAAATGGGGAGGAGAGAGCACACAATTGATGGCGCGATGGCCATCGATCGTGTGTGCGACATACTTTGTGGTGGCGGGGCCTCTCTTCCTCTGGCCTCCTGTTGCCTTCTTTCCTCCCCTTCCTCTTGCCTTCATTATGCGGTCCTCGACATTGGCCGCATTGCGTCTTCGGGGTTTAAGTCGTTGTTGTTGTTGTTGTTACGGTTGTTGTTGTTGGGTTTCATGCCACGGTGGCTTCGTTTGACCGGTTGTTGGTCCGCGTTCGATGCCTGCCATTTGCGTGAGTCAGCAGTGGCTTTCGTGGGCGCTTTGGATTGTGGTTTGGGTGGCATGGGCGGTGTTGCTGTGGTTGTCGTGAACGAGATGGTGGTGGGAGGAAGAAAGATGTTTGACGTGGCAATGCAAACAACAGTGTCCGGAATGTGCCGAGCGATGCAGCCATATAGAGTACTCATTTGCACTCTATATTAAAGGTCCTGTGGTGTAATGGATAATTGTGACTAGGTTGTTATATTAGTCATCATTCACTAGGTTGAGTGTTCAATTCATGCTTGTGCACTTTTTTTATTATGATATAATACAATAAAATGTAATTAATCCATGTGGAGTCCATATGGAGTCTGGCTTGGAGAATTCATATTTCCCTGTATTCTGAGGTGGAGTCCATATGGACAAGTGGACTCCAGGTGGACTCCAGGTGGACTCCAGATGGATTCTTGACAAGGAATTGGCTGGGCTAACACCTAAAAAAAAAAGGTCAAAAGTCCACCTGGACTCCAGGAATCCACCGGGAATCCACCTGGAGTCCACATGGAATCTGTGGCTTAGGGTAAAGTCCTCCTGCAATGTCATGCAGACATGAAGATCCATGAGGTGAAGGTCTGACCACTCACTCTGTCTGCATGGCCCATGGTGTCTGTCAGCTGCAGAAATGCAGGGGTTTACTTTCTAGGTCCCTCCTTGACATTGTGGTAGCTTGTCGGTGCCACAGGCATGGATGGTATGCAAGAGGGTACAATTATATCAAGGGAGAAGGTGAGTACGGAAGTGGTCCTGCATGAAATATTATTGACATGACAATAGTAGCTCTCTAATATTGCATTCCCCTCCAAAGTTCACCAGGCATTGACGGACAGCAAATTCCCATACTCTAATCAAAGCCCATGCCCCTCTAACCCCTCTAGCAAACCCCATATGCATCATTTATACGTGACTTTGGCCAAGTTGGAATATGCGCATACTAACTTCCCATGCATGCACTTATGCTTTTGCAGGAGATACTCTTGGTAAATGATGGAGCATGACTACTAAATATTATTTCCAGTAGTTTGCGCATCTCTGGCACCATGAAAATTGTGAATGAGGAGGGAGACTTGTGGAAGGAGCTCTCTGTTACTATCATCGGAAGCAGAATCATGAGGAGGTGTATGGGTGTTGAATTGAAGGATGACGACAAGGTTATGTCCCAGACTTGTTTGTTCTTTTTTCTTTTCAATGCCATCAGCTGCAGGATCGATTACTGAGGATGCACATTTGCTTTCCCACAGCAACCTTTTGTTCGGTCCCCTTTGCAGTTTGGTACATCCTGACGTTTATGGAAAACCTCTTCATGACTATGTTCTTTGCTGTTCTCAATCTGTCACTTGTGTTCATGCATGCAAGTTACACATCAATTTTCTATGATGCTGTTTTGATCTTAGAGGAACACTGGGATACTGTCATTGATGCTATCGAGAACAGAATGATTCCAGACATATACAATCTTGACTATTGCAGGCCACATTTAGAGGTTGGTGAAGTCTTCCCCATTGCCTTCTGATCCTCAACAAAAACTTTAGGCACAAGTCAAGCCAAATTCACACAGGGCAGCAGAGTTCCGGTTAATAGAGAAAGGGAAGGAGGGATGGTTGAGGGAAATCTGGCCATTGCTCAAGGTTGTCAGAGCCTCCAATAGTGGAAGCTACACCACCTTTGCAGCTAAGATTCATTTTTCACCAAGAGTGTTACATCTCAAACTCGCATTACCCCCTAGATTCGACATCATGTTGGGCTTGCCATTGACATCGAAAGCTACAGCTATGGTACAACCAACTGTCATGATGTGTTCCAGGGATGGGCAGAAACAAAAGTGACTTCAGATCAGTATGTTCTTGTATGTCCTCATCATATGTTTTCTTGTGAGTTGCTTTGATGAGGTGTATGGGCAAAATTAATTATTATTTTAAAACATGCCTGAAGGCTAGCAGAATACAAGCATGCAAGGGAGGGAGGAAAGTGTGTTTTGAAGGTATGCCACGCATTGTCATTTACACACTAGCTGAATGAGTAGTTGAGAACACACCCAGGAAGAGGTTGATAAGATATATGGTGAGGTTTCCAAAGATCAGTACAACACATTGTGAAGGGGTGATTGATGGAGGACAACTTTGTCATTGACAATGGGGTGGGGGGATACATGGGCAATGGGATGGACAATTGGGTGAGCAGTGACCAGGATGCTGAAGAATATGACAAACTGAAGAAAGGTATGTTTTTTTATGCCTATATAGGTGATATTGATTGCCCTCTCTGAAGTGCTACTCTAGCAAAGAAAAAGGGAAAGATGTGCTGGTACAAGCAAGGCAAAGCCCAAGGCACAACCCCCTGTAGCTCCTACAATCAGCGCCTACTGACCTGTCCACTCTGCTGAGCAAAAAGATGTATTCATGAGCTCAATTCTTGGAAACATGGACACTGCTCCAGTTACACCCATTGCCTCCAAAAAAAAGTTGTATAAACGGAACTACAATCCTGACCTGCCTCCTGATTTCAACTTGTACCATGGTGGAGCCTCTGACAAAGAACTGCCCTCGAGCCCTCCCTTTGAGGACATGCAACATCTCTTGAGCGATGATTACGTGAGTCCAAAGAAGAGACCTTGGATTAGTGATGCTGGTGGAATGATGCCTGCCATTGAGCATTTTGCTGACATGGATGTCCACAGTAGTTCTGATGGCTTTGATGACACTTCCTTTGATGATTTGGAGATGGATGCTTTCATGGATGTTGATGACAACGATTTGGATATGATACCAGACATCAAGCCCCCACCCAAGAAGCCCACAAAACTGCATCCACCACCATCACCCAAAAAAGAAGAACCCAATGCCAAACCATCATGGCTCTCAGTCCACAACTCTCTTGCAGTCATCGGTGAAGACATGTTGGGCCATCTTAGCTCCAGCACATCTGCAAACAGTGCCACAACCATATCCGGCCTTGAAGTTTCTTTTGGCTTGATTACCTTGAGCATGACAGAAAGCTGTATTTTGTGGGCAAGCTCAAGGACAAGGTGATGGGCAAATGGGTATCATGCTGCATAATGGTTGAAGGGATACAACAGAATATTTTTGTACTGAAGTGGGAGAAACAAGCTGAGCAAGATGCCTTTCCCTTTGTCATATGGTGTAGGTATTGCAGTGTCCACATGCCCTTTATGCCTATCCATGAAAGAAGGGTATGCATCTACCCATTTTCTCTCTTATCCTTTTTAAATCAGAACATACAGACATCTTCTCCATCTGAGCAGAGCTGCCTGCCTGGAGTGCCAAAAACCACTCAAACTGGGAAGCATGCAGCTGCAGCTTGATGTGCAAATCAGGGAGTTTATTGGACTTCATTCACAAAAGTGGGCATGCAAGAGAATGCACTCAGACTTGGGAAAGTAGCCAAATATGTAGAGTCACCTGCGAAAACAGTTGTTAGCTACCACTGTTATAGAAAAAAGTATGAACTCACTTGTTGTAACAAGGATGTGGGATTCTATCCTTTCTCTATCTTGTTTACTTTCCATTACTTAGCATTTGTATCACATGACTCTCTTCCATACTTGTTAGTAGTAGTCACATGTGACAATAAATCATCTTCTATCTTTCAAACCACCACTGCATATACTCTGCATCAGGAATAGCATTGTACCACATTCCCCCTTGAAGTATTGTAAGTGATTTGAGTTTAGCAGGGTCACTGAATACTCTTGTAGAGGTATTCAGTTACAGATTAGCTTATTTCCCTCAGCATCACCTTCTTGAGGATTTCCTGAGAAGGAGCAGAGATTGTGCAATGGATATCCGAAGCATCAACAATCTCTGCTAGATACTGGCTGAATCTCTCCATTTCTCTCTCTTAGGATCGAGCTTTGACCTCAGATCATAGCTGATCACAGCTTGGTCTCCACACCATTATCATTTTGGCTCGCCATACAACTTCCATCGACAGCTCCCCACATTTAACACACAGATAGTGTGTTACACTTGTACTCTGTCAAGCAAACCAAGGGGTGCAAAGCTTACTTCCCAGCATGCAAGTGACAACTTGACGAAGCAAATATATCGGCATTTAAACACAACCCACTGAGCCACTGCATAGTGCCTCCATCCTTAGAAAAGAGTTTGCAGGTATGAGAACAGATATTCAAATGAAGGCGAACTCTATGCCATAGCCTCGATGATCTGGCCTCTCATTTGGAGCAATGGTTACATTAGAAGGGCTGTTGAGACGAAAAAGTTTTCTGGTTTCAGGGGCTGAGACTTCACACCCCACAGCTAAATCTGCCATGAGTGCTCCCTAAAAGATTATCATCTGAGGCCCCTGCATCTAGGGTGTACACTTCACACCTTGCTCTCCCCCACACTGACATTTTGGCTGACATAAGTTGACTTTAAAGGTAATGAACACAGCCACACAGACATTGAAGTCAGTGTAGGCTTGCCAACCTTAGAAGATATTCAAGGTTTTCAGTGCCAGAAAAATGTAAATTAGTTTACATTACCTTAAAATGAATATATACCAAAATTTTAAAGTAAATAAATGAATTTAACACTGATTTTTACAATCCAGGGCAAGGTCTTCAGCCCAAATCTTTGCTAAAACACAGTAAAATCAATCTAAACCTCTTTTTAAAAAAATGAGGAGTGAATTAAACTGTTTTAAGTAAATGATAAAGCTAAAATACTAATATTTTACTGATTTTATTTGAATTTAATGACTAATTAATGCTATTTTTAATCATCTAGAACGCTTAATGTCCAGTAAAAATAAAAGAAGAACATAAGACAAAATAAAATACCAAGAGGAAGCAAAAAGTAACCAAAAACACACAGAAAAGGGGGGGGGAAACAGATGTTGGAGCCCCAGAAAAAGAATACATACATCGGGAATTGAACACAAAGGTCGTGACAACTCGTGAGAATCCATCCCATCCAACAAACATTGTATCCATTACAGCTAATTGCAAAATGATAGAGCAGCTCAGTTCCCATTCCAGCTCAGCCATTTGTTTGTTTGTAGTGTACACCAAAGCCAAATAAATAAATTAGCAATGTCTTTTGAGGATATTTGACAAGACATTGTAACAAGCATTTCCTTGACAGGTTCTAGGATGCATCTTTGATGACCAGCCCATGCCATTGTTATTCAATGAAAGGGGGAGGTGAGGGTATGTAGATAAGACTCAGAAAAGTTGAACCAAACAGGTGCTCATTTAGGAAGGTGCCGATGTTTGGCCGTCAACAAACAAACAAATGGCTGAGCTGGAATGGGAACTGAGCTGCTCTATCGTTTCGCAATTAGCTGCAGACCACCTGGCCAATGCAAATATGTATGATTAATAAAATAAAATTGGCTAGGAGGCCTCACGTGCGCTATATTTCTTTTTCAGGAAAGTCAGTGTGGGGAGAGCTGGGTCAGCTTCTGTGGACTTCGGCGTCATCATGTTGAGTTCTGGGGATTTGGGGCCTTGTTGCCGGCGGGGGCCGTTACCTGTCATTCACCTTTCAGGCACTGCCTTTTTGTTAGATATATTAGTAATATCTTTTTCTTTTCTTTTCAAAACTCGAATAGAACATTTTTTAAATATATCTTAGTTTGGGGTAGCAGATAAACCCTAAACAAGTGAGAGATATATTTTAAGGTTTCTTCCAGTTTTCTCTGATGCCTTTGATCCGAAACAATATCCTAATATATCCTTCTCTTATTTACGATTTCCCCATAGCACAAACAAGCCAACTCCCGCAGTGTCAGTTGTTTAGTGCCATGAGATTCAAGCCAGCTGAGTTGTTGAAGACCCTCAACGCCATCCTGCAGAGTGCTGCACATATGATTTCTTGCTGTCAGCACTGGTAGGTAGTGAGCTGTGGTCGAGCTCTTCAGATTGCCATTTATCTGCAGGCATGAGGGTGCAAGGGCATTTTCAGAGTGTTGCTGGGAATAGCTCATGTTGGGCGATAACATGGTGGGCATGGAGCTTGTTGAGGGGCTGTCAGCAGGAATAAAATGGGAAAGGGCATAGTGTGGTCACAGGGCCGACATGGAATCCTGATCTCTCACATTTGCCTATGACATGGCAGCAGGGAGCTTCTTGATGGGGCTGCAGATGGGAGTCAGGTGGTGGGTTACCCCACTTGCACTTGCACTGTCCTTGTATCTGGTAGGGCTTGTAGGGGTGGGAAGTGCAGCGGGGGCTTCTCAAGGGGGGGGCTGCAGATAGGAGTGAGGTGGTAGGTCATCCTGTTCACATTTGTGCTGTCCTTGTATCTGGCAGGAGCAACTTACCACGGGAGGCTAGGCTGGTGTTTGTGGGGGGTCTGTTCAACTCAAATTCATAGCCTTTGGTATCCTCACCTTCTTGAACCCCACATTGGATTCCAACAGTACAAAGGCGACCAACCCATCTGCAAGTGAAAGTCAGAAGCATTCAAGGATCAGAAAAATAACAGACGCACACATCAGCATGATCAAGACGGTCTTTAACAACTCCTGTTACAACTCTCATTATATCCAGACTCTCAGTGGCAAGGGTGAGTATTCATTGAGCAGCAACCAACACAGCACCATGCGACACAGATCCAGCATCTGCTCCACCACCATTCTCTGGAGTTTCCCCATGTCTGTTCAACGGTGCTCATGCCACATGGGGTGACGAGTGTGGGGATGCTGCTCTGGATGGAGGACCCAACTTCTGTCCAGACTCCAACCCTCCTGTTCTGCATTCTCGAAGGGCAGCCTGCTGTTTTGCTCCTCACCTCACAGCAGCAGCAACCGTTTCGCAGTCCCCCACCATATTAACAATGTTTGGAACAACAGCTGCTGCCTTACTTGCCCACCTATGCAGAAGTTTCAGGATGAAACCTCATACTTGATTCCTCACTGGTTCAGGTAGGGTGGTACCAGCATATTGACTAACGATGTCCATGACTTGTTGGATGGTATGCACAATATCTTGACGAACGACCATGAGTTTGCGCATATCCTCCTCTGATATGGAGTTTTTGGTCTCCGTTGCAAAGATCTGTTGGGGAATGGTTATAAGGCCGCAGCGAAATCCCTCAGTATCAATATTTGGGCATCAATGTGCACAGTGGCATACCGACATCTGCATTAGCAAATTGGATATCTTTGTTGTTTACTGCAGTGAACTCATCATATTAGGATAAAACATGTTACTTACCTTTTTACCAGGTTCCTCCACTGTTTTTGGGAGAATTGGAGGGGCGAGACTGGGAGATGTTGGATGTGAGTGAGCATGAAGGTGAAAAATGAACATCCCACAATTCATGAATTATCTAAGTGCCACACATGTGATTCGGTAGTGAAAATGACTTGCAGTGCTCAATATGCCATTGACAGGCAGCATAAAATTTTGCGAATGTATTTACAAGCATATAAATTGTACCTAAATTTTTTTAGTGAGGGAGCCAGTAGAAGATACCACATGAAGTAAGCAGTCTATTCTGCTGGAGATGTGTAACTCAAAAAGTTTATAGCTCTCTGTTCCATCTTAGACTTGAGTTCACATGATTCCTTGTGTCCTTTGAGCTTGTTCCTCCATTCTGATACTGTACAAGATTGAGCAGTACCTGCATGTATTTCTTCCAAACGTTCAATATAAATTGATTCCAACATCTCATTCCAGTGTCCATAATTTTCACAAGCACCATCATTGTCAAAGATATTCCAAGATGGCCACCATGATTTGATGGAAATTTGATCACCAGTTCCTTGATTTCACAGGATGGTTAGAAAATGGAGTGATTCTAATGATAAACATACCTGTTGAGCATATATATATACATACCACAGAGCCAATATATCTCATTGCAACTCAGCTTATCATCTAGAAGTGGTGGAAATCCATTTTTATCATCACTCTCAATGACAAGAAGACTTCCTCCTCCAACTGGTCCTTCCAACAACTCATCGATGCTCACACTTCCAATTGTCAATCGCCACAGATAACCACCATGAAGTACAGCAGCACGCACACGAGGATGCTGAAGAATTCGTGATCTACAATTCAGATATGCCTCATAATCGGCTTTGGTAAAGCAGTATCCACAAGGACACCCTGGAAGATACCACTCGATTTCAGGGTATGATATTGAGGGTGGCATAAGGGGCTTAGCAAGCAAAGTGCAGAATGGAACTCCATGTAACGCTAAGAAACGTGCAATGTCTACATCAAAAAATCAAGGGTCAAGTCAGCAGACTAGCAATGCATCAGCGGCGGTAGTGACAGCTAACCTCCAGGGCACTGTGGTTACTTGGAACATAAATATATAGAGCACATCTCCTGCAACATGAGGGTCATGATTTTCATAGAAGCGAATGGCTTGGAGATGTTCATAATAAGAGGGTGACTTTTCTTGATAAAAATCACAGAAAACTTGCTGCTCATTGATAATTTGACATGAGAATTCAACAAAATATTGGGCTTGTGCAGTTTCCCAGAATTGAGAAACAACTGAGACAAGTTTTCTCCTTTCACAAGATCCAATCCACCATAGCCAGAATTTCTTTTCTTTGCTCATAACATCTCTAAGATCAAGGCAGTCAAGATCTGGCAGAACCAATGCCATAATGAAGCACCAAGGTCTCATGAATTTCTGAAATCAAGCCAGATAGTGTTGATTGAGGGCCAGAGCAGAGGGCTTGGAAATTATCTGGTGGTAGATCTGTCTGTTCGTATAAATCATCGTTGTTCAGGAGGCAATGTATCAATACCATCATTATAAATTTGTTGATATGCAGATGGAGCTGCAGACATGTAACTGTCTTCAATTTCCTCTGGAGATGGGGTAGGAAACCTTCCAAATTCAAAACAACAGTCCCACTTGTTCCAGTAGGAATCATATTGTTTTTGCTCTGGACCGTACTCCTCCAAAATCTGAAGACGTTCACTAACAAGTACCTCTTCTTGACCAGGAAGTTCAGGGTCACAGTTCCATACAAAAACCTTGGCACTTCTTGTGGGTGGTTGTCGCTCTCGATTCAAACGTCTTTCACACTCTAATGCTGTTTCCAAGTTTAAAAGATGGGGACGATTTTCCTCACATCTTTTGAAGAATTCTTGCCATGTAATTGTTCGGTTGGTGGCGAGAGAGCTGGATGGACTTTGAATCAATGTAGAATGTAACCCTGGTAATCCATCTTTTTGCAAGGGACCAAACTCTGCAAATACTGGGTCACACTTTGCTTGTTCTATTTCATCCTTGTCCCATCGATACCAGATTGGGATGTTGTGAGCAATAAACCAGCGGACAGAAGGCTGGTTGGTGTATATGATATCTTGCTTAGAAAGATATATAAATGCACCCACACGCCGAATTTCATGAGAGAATGTACCAATGTCAGATGTGCAAATAAAATCAGCAATTGCTGGGTGGAAATATAGTTCATTCTGGAGGAAAGAAGGCCAGTCATTTGCTGATACAGTATTCACTCTTGCTATCAAGTATGACAGAAGGCCAATCCAAAGCACAAAAATTTCATGAGAAGCTTGGGCTTCTCGATGTGCGACAGATCGATATGTGTGTTGCCTCTGATATCCTCTAGCTGTAGGATATGCAGGGGCTAGAGCAGATATTTCATACTTGACCTTCAAAGTTGAGATGACATTGGAAAGTAAGTATTCAAGTTTTTTCCAGCTATTTATCAAGTCTTCAGACATTGAATACTTGCCCTCAACTTCATTAATGGGTATGTGTGCCAGTCGACCCAGTAGGCCACCATCCAAATGAGGCCTTTTAGGTAGGAAAGACAACCAACCAAAATGTTGCATCCACCAGAGAGGTTTGAATACAAATGATGCCATATTTTCATGGAAATAAAGAATGGGGTTCTCCCCATGAAAAAAGCAGCGAGGTGGTATGTCAACTATATCTCCACAATTTGGCGAATAGTACATCACACCATCAATAGATTGTACGCATCCTTGGGAATGATCAATCCTGCTGTAGTAATTAGTGATCAGTTGAGATGCTCTGCTTGTTGAACATAAGTTTCAACATACACGCTTTCATTGTCAATGCTAATGCTACTCCAGCCATGGTCATATGGCTTGAACTTTGGGGCAGAGTCAAATCTACCCAAATGGTAAATGAGAATATTTGTGAGTCTAAATGTTCTTATCAATAAAAATTCTAATGCACAGGGTGAAACAATCCATCATTTAGTTAATTATGAGAGTGAGTGCTTTCTGTATGACAGAAAGACAAATAATATCCACAGGAACTCCACACAAGACAAGTGACAATGTTTGGACTGTCCAAGACAATGTTCCTTGTTGTTCTGTATCACAGAAAGACAAGTAATACACAGGAACTGTACACAAGACAAGTGACAATGTTTGGAGTGGCCAAGACAATGTGGATGACAGAAAGACCAGCAATATTGACAGGAACTTCTCACAAGACAAGTGACAATGTTTGGCCTGGCCAAGACAATGTTTCTTGTTGAGAAAGTAGACAGCTGATCAAGCTACCTGGTACCTGAGCAGTTGTAATATCCACAGAAACTCCAGATGAGACAAGTGAGAAGTTTGGGGCCAATAACATTCCTTGTGCAGAAAGTTGATGATTGATCAAGCTAGATAAGTGTTATGTTAATTGAAGTAGATAGGATGAGGAGATCGTACAATGTAATTTGCAGGATATGGAAAATGGTGCATTTGGATTGACCAAGATGATGTTGGTTGCACGAAAAGCTCGATATGTTATCAGACGCGCTAAGACATTGGTATATAACACATATCAACATTGCATTAATTATTGTAATGTAGTCCGATACGTATCAAACATTCAAGTAATTACAGTGAATAGATGTTCTCAACTAACATGGCTAGATCCTATACAAACCTTACTCATGTGGAACAGCAGAGGCACCGTCTTCAAAAGATGGAGAACGAACAGGGCCTAGAGGACTTTGAGGCCCTCAATATGACTGACTGACAGGAGTTGTTCTTACATGCCACAACTTGCACAACTTGCAGACATGCCATAAAACCACTAAACAAATTCAAACGAACTCGTTTAATGTTTAGTGAGATGCTCAAACACAGGGAATGTGAGGAGATGTGTAGCAGGGGGGTGTCATCGAGATAGCGGGCCGCATTGCATTGCGCATGGATCTCGGTATATGAAAAGCAGCAGGAGCACTAAACGAATTCATTATAATCCATTTAGTGCAGAAGAAAATGAGCAGACGCAAGGAACATTGAGAAGGTTGGGTAAGAGGAGGGTGTCATCAAGACGACTAGCAGTGTTGCATTTTGGATGGACCCCAGGCTCCAAAAAGCCGCAGAAGCACTAAATGAAACTATTGGAATTTGTTTAGTGCAGAAGAAGATGAGCAGATGGAAGGAATGTCGAGAAAGTTGGGTAGGGGGAGGGTGTCATCAGGAGGGTGAGCAGTGTTCCATTTCAGATGTACCCCAGGCTCTGAAAAGTGGCAGAAGCCCTAAATGAAATCATTAGAATCCGTTTAGTGTATAAGAAGATGGGCAGACACAAGCAACATTGAGAACGCTGGGTAGGGGGATGATGTCATTAAGTACAGCGAACAGTGTTGAATTTCAGATGAACCTAAGCTCAGAAAATTAACGAGAGCACTAAATGAAATCATTAATATTCATTTGGTGCAGAAGAAGATGGGCAGATGCAAACAATGTTGAGAAAGTTGGGTAGGGGGAGGGTGTCATCAGGAGGGCGAGCAGTCTTCCATTTTGGATGTACCCTGGCTTCCAAAAAGCAGAAGAAGCACTAAACGAATTCATTGAAATCCATTTAGTGTAGAAGAAGATAGGCAGATGCAAGGAACATTGAGAACATTGGGTAGGGGAGGGTGTCATCAAGTACGGTGAGCAGCATTGCATTTCGGATGGACCCCAGGCTCAGAGAATCGACAGAAGCACTAAACAAAATGATTGGAATTCATTTAGTGCAGAAGAAGATGGGCAGACATAGGGAATGTTGAGAAAGTTGGGTAGGGGGAGGGTGTCATCAAAACAGCAAGCGATGTTGAGTTTCTGATGGTTTCTGAGCTCAGAAAAAGCTGTAGAAGCACTAAACGAATTCAAAGGAACTCGTTTAATGTCTAGCAAGGTGCTCAAACACAGAAAATGTGGGGGAAGTTGTGTAAGAGGAGGGTGTCATCAGGACAGCAGGCAGCATTGTGTTTCAGATGGTCCCTGGGCTCAGAAAGGCTGCAGAGAATTCAGAAGTGACATTCATCGTGTTTGGCCTAGCCAAGACAATGATGAGCATGCTGTCATGAATGACAGCAATGAGTGCACTATAGAAGAACAACGACGGACACGCCTTAAATGGGATGAAATAAACAAATACATACCTGTTGCACTGCCACATGTATGAAGGTCAAGATTCTATGACACACAAACATTTCCTGATCATTGGATCTGGGAAATGTTCATGGTGCATCATAGGAATCTACAATGAGCCAGTTACCATCAATAGCGCCCTACAGTGCCCACACTTTAAAGGCTGTACATAGATGATCCCCCCCATTCTTTCCTTCCCTCCCCCAACACGCACACCTTTTAAACCTCAGTTCATACACATCCCTTCCATTTGTGTTAAGCCATCGGGTATAACTAAATTTATTATGTCTTAGCAATCAATTATTAAAATGTGTGCAGTCTAGTAATGCCTATCACGTATCCAGCAGATAAGACCCAGTGTATGCGATGCAATGGGCCAGAAGATAAGTGATTCGCGGTTGATGGCGGATGTCTCATCTATGATGAACACCATGATGAATGCTTTCCTTATTTATATGAAGTCCCCTCTCATCCCCTTGTACATGAAACAGTCGCTGTAAAAGGTATACTCATATATATAGTAGATACGGATCCCACTGCATTGAAATGCAGAGCAGCATGGGAAGACACTCTGTGTGTTCCACTTGGTCCTGATGCAGCAATGGCTCAACATGGTAAGCAACTGTGAATGGATATAATGTTGTATGTAGTATTTGACATTCACACAGGGCTTCTATGTCTCACAGATGGCACTGTCATATATGCTCATGCATTGAACTGTCCTAAGGATCCAGTGACCAGACTACAGCTGGCAGAATATGATGTGATTAACTCTTGGTGCTTTGCTGGGTAGGCTGTTTAGATAATGAGAGAACAATTTAAATATTTAACAATGATTCAGAAAGCATCTCCTTAATCCTGAAATAGTAAATGTGTTATATATTGTGCAGGGCAAACCTGAGGATATGACAAGGGATGCACCAACTAGAAATGACAAAGGGGAATATGTAGGCGGTGCTGCCATTGAATGGACTGGTGTTAAAGGCATCAAGGGCACCCACTGCTATTCGACCACCTGTACACATCAACATTCTAGGTGCTTGGTTGGCCCAACCACACAAGGCAAAGTATTTGCTGATAATGAAGCATCGGAATGGACAGAAGACCTGACAACCAGAAATCATTCTGTTAAGGTGAACTAAATAAAGCATGCTTCATTGTTATTGGTGCTATTAACACAACATCCAGGTCCATTCAGATGTTGCTGTCAAAGCCCTGAAAATGTTTGCACCAAAATCTTACATTGAAGCAGTGACACTTAACACAGAAGTCACAAATATGCCCAGAGTAGGGTCTGATGAGAATGTAATCACCCCAGCGCAGCAGGTGAATCTTGCACCAGCAGTAAGATTCGAAACTTGTGAAGGTATGTAATGTACTATGTCTAATTTTTTTTTTTTTTGGTAATATATTTATGAATATGATGCAGAGGAGGGATTAATAGGCATGGGAGACTTTGGAAAAATTGCTGGGCATACAGATGACTTCAATACTGCAGGATCTTTTACCTGCATGGTAGCCAACTCTGGGCTGCCCAAAGAATATGAGAGTGGGTGATTCCATCTTCTTGGACTTGGATGCTACTTTGTACTTGAATCACTTATTGTAATGTGCTTCTCTGGGTTACACAAACACGGTGGCACCCCTCCGATTACACCTCGAGGTGTTGAGCCTGCCAAAGATGCATACCACTTTATGAATGTATGCTATCCTCCCAAGGCTATGATTTCTGTTGCCGGCTCCTATATCCAGCCACTAGCATCACTACCGAGTAGACATCAACAAGACAATTTGTTGCTTCTTGGACCAGAAATCACATCACAGATGTAAGACATCATTAATTATATTAAATTTAGCTTTGTATATTTACATATTTATTTAGGAACCCTCAAACACCACCATTATCAAGCCATGCAATTTGGGCCAGTGATGGTATCATCATTATGGAGAGAAAATCACTCTTCTGTTTCTTTGTATGATCACTCCTTCAACTGTGTGCCTTCCTGCTGGGCCAGCTGCCTCAATCCATGGGGGCAAGAATAGATTCTACCACATTCCTAAGTGCATTCTCATTCATTGACACTGATGGGAAGCATTACTCTTTAGGACCCTGGATTGGAGCCCAGGATGGCGTGGTGGTTGATACACCATGTCAGGACAAGTCAAGTTGGGGTGGAGATGTACCTTCATTGCCTCTAAATGCAGAAGGGTCTCAATCAGCCAATCTGCAGAGTGATGCACTTGAATGAGTATCTCCAATGACATTGAATCAACAACCAGAGGTTGAACTTCAAAATGGTGTGGATGATATTGTTGTTACATGTCATGGTTGATGGAACCAATGGTTCGATCACCTTGAGATACAGAGTAAATTCATACCAACACAGTGGGAACTATTTGAGAAGAATGAAGACAGAATGACACAGTTTGACATCATTCAGAATCAATTTTATGCTGGCCCTGGAAAGCCTTTACGAATCAAGGGCAAGACTGTAACAAGAAGTAAGTTTTGACTGTCATCATTCATATTATTTAATTAAGCATATGTATCTTTCAAGCTAATAAGCAGCAGCACACTGAGGTGAAAGACCCAAGAAACATGAGTAACAATTCCTCAAATGTGGTAACATATACTGATAGTATGCTCAGGTTCTAAGGGTTCACATGAAGTTGCAAACAATGTTAAAAATACCCAAAAGCATGAGTAATGTAATTTCTAAATGGTCAACAATACACTGATATGATGATAACCTTAGGTGGCAATCTATTTTATATTCTCCTTGACCCCTATGAGACATTGTCAAAATATGGGAGTGGAAGAGAGGGTGTTGCAGCAGGTGATATAAAGTTAGATTTTATTAAAAATCATACAATGCTAATAATTTTGGCTTCTAG
>Ga0307507_10005447_pt1 | contig 20890 bp, 6 predicted proteins | sample 7_EM_MG_FD_207223 | JGI IMG/M metagenome (GOLD analysis project Ga0307507, IMG submission 207223) | Populus trichocarpa ectomycorrhiza microbial communities from riparian zone in the Pacific Northwest, United States - 7_EM | ecosystem: Host-associated > Plants > Roots > Unclassified | place...
AGATAACTATTAAAGGGAGACCAGTTAGAATGTCTTTTAATATCCTACTATTAGGACAGGACAAGGCGATACTAGAAATGCCTTAGTTATAAAAGTATAATCTAAAGATTAATTGGGTTATAGGTTAGGTTAATATTAAGGATATATAATGGCGTAAAGTGCGACAGTAAACCAAGTTGGTATAGTACCAAGTTGGAGTGATATATAAAGAGACTAAATAAGGCTTAAGTTATATACCAAAGAGATACTATAAGTATAGTAAAAAGTTATAGTTACTAGAAAGTAAAAAGCTGTTAGAGTATATAGCATAGAACTATAAGATAGAATTAAAAGAAGGAATAAGTCTAAAGTTCTTTCTAATTTATAAGCTTACTGAAATAGAGTTAATAGCGCTTAAGGAGTTTATCTAGGAGAACTTATATAAGGGATATATTAGACCATTATAGTTATTAGCGGGATATCCAGTACTATTTATCCTAAAGAAAAACGGAAAACTTAGGATGTGTATAGACTATAGACAGTTAAACAGTATTACTAGAAAGGATAGGTATCCTTTACCCTTAATTAGCGAAATCTAAGACAGAATAGGCAACGCAAAGATCTTTATAAAGATAGATTTAAGGTGGGTATACCATTAGATTAGAATTAAAAAAGGCGATAAATGGAAGGCAGCCTTTAGGTTAAAGAAAGGACTATATAAACTATTAGTTATGCAGTTTGGGCTTATAAACGCACTAGTAACGTTCTAGAAGCGAATTAATAGTGTATTAGGAGAATACTTAGATGAATTTATTATAGTATACCTTAACGACATTATTATCTACTTAGAGAGTAAGGAAGAATATAGAGAACACATTAAATAGGTCTTAAAGAGACTATAAAAAGAACAGATGCTAGTAGTAATTAAGAAATGCGAGTTCTTTACCTAGAAGACTAATTTTGTTAGATTTATTATTAAACTAGGCCAACTTAGTATAGATCTAAAAAAGATTAAGGCTATAGTGAATTGGTAGGAACCAGAGAATGTTATATAGTTAAAATCGTTCCTAGGGTTTTGCAATTACTATAGAAGGTTTATAGCGCAATAGTTATAGAATATTAAGCCATTTATATAGTTAACAAAGAAAGAAGAACCATAGGTATAGGGAAAGGAATAATAAGAACTATTTAAGAGAATTAAAGAGTTATTTACCCAGGAGCCAGTTCTTAAGATCTATTAACTAGGTCTAGAGACGGTTATAGAAACAGATGCATTAGACTTTATACTAGGGGTATACTTTATACAGAAATATCAAGATAGATAGCACCTAGTGGCATACTATAGTCGAAAGATAACACCACTAGAGTTAAACTATGACATCTATAACAAGGAGTTGTTAGGTATAGTTACAGTATTTAAGAAATAGAGAGCATTCTTGCAAGGTATAAAGAAACTATTTATGGTTAAGACGGATTATAAAAACCTTATAGAATTCCTAATAATAAAGGAACTTAACCGAAGATAGGTTAGATAGGCGGAAATGCTTATAGAATACTATTTCGAAATTTAGTATACTAAGGGTACAGATAATATATGAGCAGACGCTCTAAGCAGAAAGGCTGAACTATAAAGTAATAAAAAGCTATCGGGAGCTTTGTTGCAAAAGAATTAAGACGGATTAATTAGATATAATTATCTAAAGATTATAGCAACCAAAGAAAGTCAGATCTATAAATTACTAGAGAGTAATTAGACATAGAAGATCTAAAAAGCATAGGTAGAGGATCTAGACTTAGAGCAATATAAAAATAGAGAAGTAATATATATGCCTAAGTCTATCGCAGAAGAATTTATTAAGGAATTCCACAAGGGAATAATATAAGGACACAACAGAGCTATAGGCTTAGTGTTAAGACTTTAAGAGGAGTACATTATTTAAGGAATCTAGGGACTAGCAAGATAAGTTATAAAGGAATATCTAGATTGCCAAAAGAACAAACCGATAAGGTATAAGCTATATAGAGGGCTATAACCTATCGAGACACCAGAAAGACTATGGGAAGTTATATTATAGGACTTTATTATTAAGTTACTAAAGTTAAGAGATCCTATTACAGGACAAGATTATAACGTGATTTTAGTAATAGTAGATAAGCTAACAAAGTGGGAATACTTTATAGCATGCACTGAAGAGATATTAGTAGAAGATATCGCTAGAATCTATATAAAGGAAGTATTCGCAAGATATGGAGCACTAGATAAGATTATATTAGACAGAGATCTAAGATTTATAACAGCATTTTAGGAAGTATTTCTAGCAGAATAAGGAGTTTATATAGTAATATCTACAGTATATTATCCGCAGATGGATAGATAAACGGAAAGATTAAACTAGATACTAGAACAGTATCTAAGGCATTATATTAATCACGCACAGAATAATTGGGTATCGTTATTACCAGTTACACAGTTTACATATAATGTAACACTATAAAAAGGAATAGGGACATTACCATTTAAGGTAAATTACGGATATAAGCTAAGAACATTGTTATTGCTATATTAAGTAAAAAAGACGAGTAGCATAGCTAAGCAAAGAATGGAGACGTTAATAAATCTTTATACAGACCTTAAAGAAACAGCTAAACTAGTATAAGAATGAATAAAAAGGTACTATAATGCTAAGAGATCTAAGGGACCAGATCTTAAGGAGGGAGATAAAGTATAGCTACTATATAAAAATTTCAAGAGTTGACAACTAAGTAAGAAGTTGGACTACGTTAGACTAGGACCTTTTAAAATTAAATAAAGAATTTTATTAGTTATATATAAGTTGAACCTACTAGCTAAAATAAAAATCTACCCTATATAATATATTGCAATGCTAGAGCTAGCATATGGGAATATTAAGCCACCAGTCTACAAGGCAGACATATATAGAGGATAAGAGGAAGACAAATAGCAAGTTTTAAAGATTATTAGTTATAAGGATGTAGATAATAAAACGTGGTATAAAGTAAAGTAGATAGGCTATAGTAAGACTACCTAGGAACTACTAAGCAACTTAGAGAACGCTATAGGAAAGGTATAGGAGTATTAAAAGAAAGTAGGTTAGGTAATATTAATAAAGAAGGATTGCTAAAGAATAAGTTACCTAAGGGGGACCTAAGAGGAGCAATTGCTGAGCTACTTGGAGTTATTTCCCTTGTAGGAAGAAAGCCAGTCCTTTTGTTACCCAGCTTAGATAAACCCTATTAAACAAGTTTCCACTCCTTAGAATGGACCTTCTTACGCACTTTCTTAAGACGAAGAAGACGGGCAGAGGCCAATAGATGGGCTTTAAGGGTACGCTGTTAAGTAGCTATAGCCTCCTGCTCCGCTTCCTATGAACAACAAAGCTTATCTAAGGCGCTTAAGAGCTTACTATTAAGCTTTATAGTAGCAGATTAAATACGAGACCCTATAATAAGTTACTTAGGGAACTCGAAGACTGTTAAGAGTTATAGGACGCGCATATTTAGTGTTAGAAACAGAGCGAACATCGCAGGATAATTAAACGTTTGCTTTAGTGCACTCCAAGTAAAACAAGGGTTGTTAAGACAAGGGACTCGCTATCATAATACACACCAACCCCACTTTCGCACAACGAGAACATAGAGACGACATTATCTTACTAAGCGACAGTATAGCAGCTATGGTGCGAGCACAATATTGCGCTTGTAAAGAAGAAGAAGCTTTAGGTATAATAAGCAAGGATATTAACTAAACTAATTAAACGGACATTACACCTCTAGTGGACAACTTGGAGATATTAGGAATCTTTAAGGACAAAGATAAAGAGGAGGGAGATAGTGTTACAGACGCTTTAAGTACAATGTTATAACTACTTGGGGAAGAGTTGCAGGAAGCTAGTTAGTTAATATAGGTACGGTCTAAGATAGATCCGGTGGAACTATGTGACGAGGAATAGTAAGTAAGTCACATAATATTATACGCGGTGTACGGAGTATACGCAGTGTACGTCTATATATAACACGTATAATACGTACCTTACGTACAAGAGAGGATTTCTTAGGAGTATAGTTATGTATTTAAAGGACCTTAGTCCCTACCGTAGATAGTTCTCTCCTTGTAGTGAATCTTAGAATATAATTGGAGTTAATCTATTGGGCAACTACTCCACCAGTTGTTATTATATTGTTGTTTTGTTCTTACCTACATACCTAGCCTAATAATAGAACCCACCGTAGTTCCTACTACAAGGTTCCGTTACATTTAAGCTTATACTATAAAAATATAATTATAAAATCTATAATAAGGAACTTCTTATAATTATATAAGCGTTTAAGGAATTCTAATTAGAACTCTTCTTAGTAGAACCTAACTAGCCAACTAAAGTCTTTATAGATTATTACAACCTTAAGTACTTTATAACGATAAAATAGTTAAACTAATGCCAGGTACGCTAAAATAAGTTCCTCTCTAGTTTTAACTTTAAAATCGTATATAGGCTAAAAGTATAAGGTACTAAACCTAATAGCCTAATATACCGCTTATAAGACCTTCCTTAGTCTAAAAATAACCCCTATAATTAGTTCTAATAATAGATGATTTTAGAAGCACGGAATTTAGCCCTAGGTATACTACCTATAATAGAGCTAACTATACCTTGGTTTTATACTATAGAACTAAGGTTACCTCCTAAAATTGATAAGCTTATTACTATGGTATATAACATCTCTGTTAACCTATTACTATATTAACTTATTGCTATAAAGACTGCTAGCGCCTATACGCTGCCTACTAACCTCTAAAGCCTAGGCTAGATTAATATAGCAGTCTTAAAAGTAAAAGAGAATAGGCTCTATTATAGAGGCTGCCTATTTATCCCTAACTTAAAAAACCTATAATAATAACTAATCTAAATAGCCTATAACCTCTAATTAAGCGGCTATTTAGGCAGAGGAGGAACCTACAAGCTTCTTAGCCGATATTACTTCTAGCCTAAAATAATAGACTTAGTTAAATACTTTATAAGCGCCTGCTATAGTTATAAGCGCGTTAAGGCCTTTAATATAAAGTACCAAGGACTACTATACCCTCTACTAGTACCTATATAATAATAGGTAGATATTGCTATAGACTTTATTATTAACCTACTACCCTATAAATAATATGGCCGTATCTATAAGAACATCCTTATAATAATATACTAACTTATAAAGGAGCGCCACTACGTCCTAACTAAAGGCGTAGCCGTTAGCGACATTACTAATACCTTTCTTTATAAAATCTACTAATTATATAGGTTACCTAACTTAATTACTTCTAACTAAGGTATATAGTTTAACTCTAATATATAGAGACGAATCTGCTAATATCTTAGTATCTCTATTAAGATATCTATATTCTTTTACTATAAAACTATTAGGTAACTAGAAAACGCTAATGCTAGTATAAAAGCGTACCTATAATAGGTAGTTGCCTATAGTTAAGATAACTAGGTGGATTACCTTCTACTAGGTAATTTATAATAAATAACTATATCTTAACCACTATAGGACTTACCCTATTATTTGCGAATAAGGGGTATTACCCCTAATCCGGTATAGAGCCACCAGAACCTATTAATAAGAAACTGCTATATAGAAAACGCCTTAAAATGCTACTTAATAACTAGTATACAGACTATATAAAAAATCTACTTAACTACTATAAGGGAGAAATGGCCTGGGCTTAAGTAAAATAGGCCTACTTTACTAATTATTATAAAACGCCACCACCGGAGATATGTATAGGCGACTAGGTATAGCTAGATATATATAATATCTCTATATAGAGGCCTATAAAGTTACTTAATTATAAGAACCTTAGCCCCTATTTAATTAAACGAGTTATTAATAGGAGAGCTGTATATCAGCTAGAGCTTTTACCTACCCTAGCCACTTATAGGATATAGCCTATATTTTACCTAATGTTATAATAACAATATATTACACACGAACGCTAGATAAACAAGCATCAGATTCGTTGAATTAATAGCTATATATAGCTGTCGTGGAGGCTTAAAAGGATTGCTAGAGAACTTAACAGGAATATAGCTGCGGCTAAATCTATATAAGGGCGTCGGGGCAAATAAACTATCTACCAATGTTGTTAAATAAGAAAAGGAAACCAGCTACGCGTATAGCGTAGCGCTTGTAACAGGAGTCCCGTTACAGTACCCCCCCTTTAGGGGGTAATAGGCCTAATAGGGCAGGGTTAGGAGTTGTTACGGGAGTGTGGACACTAGGCAATTTAGTAATTGCGTGCACCACAACAGAGACAGAATCCGTTCTTTAGGCGATGTGCGCAACGCTCAGTAGACTTAGTAGAGGACGATCGCGATCGCAATAAGGCAATGGATGGCGGGCGGGAGCCAAAGCTAGGCAGGGCTCTTAACTTATTTCTAGACTAAGGAGTAGGGATAGGACTAGCAGTATAGAGCTGGAGGTTAACGTCTATAGGCTTATAGGCAGCGGTAGGTTTCTAGACTGGTTTCTGGTCTGGCGGGTTCTAAACTAGTAGGTTCTAGACTAGGCAACAGAAGTGGCGATTAAGGCGCTAAATAAGCTTAACGTACTTACTGTACAATAGGCTAAACAGGATATTACTTAACTCCTTAAGAGACTGGCGGAGGGCAGGACGGAACCCATAGTAAAGCACCATAACGCGTAACATATCTAGCCAGGAGGAAGCCTTGGCCTTATATACAAATTGCTTAAAGTAAGTAAGGTATGCAATAAGTAACCCCTTCTCTCTCTAGCGTACAGACAAGAAGCGCTAGATAGCCTCCTATTGTTCTCTTAGGTTATAGCAGAGGCGCTAAAAAAAAAGAAGATATTCTTAAGGTCCTAGGACTAGGTATCTTCGGCTAACTGGCGGAGGTGTAGGACAAAAGCCTACTGGGACTGCTCAAGGCAATCCCATACATAGTCAAACGCGTTAGCACTGTTAAGCTAGTTAGATTGGAGCTTTGCCCTAATTAACAGGAGCTATATACGCAACGTAAGAGGCTTACCGTCAAAGCGTGGTGGATTAGGGAGACGCGGATAAGTAGTTAGGGCAGACATAGGGCGGGTCTGGAGCTGAAGCTGGAGCTGGGGCTGGAGCTAGTGGACATTAACACGCAATACATCGAGGTCTAATCAGAGCGACTAGATCTCAGTACGTTGGTTCTAGAGTTCCTACTATAGCTACTATACTAGCAGGAGAAGAGCCAGGTCAGATATAGTGGCTGTCTAGAAAGAAGGAAGAAAAAATCTGGACTGGATACGTCAAAGACTCTACGTAGAGAGTCCGCAATAGCTCTACGCTATTATCAACATCTGGCTAGCTGAGGGTAAGCAATCCTAATATCACGATGACGATATATTATATGCGAACGCTAGATAAACAAGCATCAGATTCGTTAAATTAATAGCTACGTACAACTGTTGTGGAGACTTAAAAGAATTGCTAGAGAACTTAACAGGAATGCAGCTGCAGCTGAATCTATATAAGGGCGTCGGGGCGGATAAACTATCTGCCGACATCGTCAAACAAGAAAAGGAAACCAGCTACGCGTATGGCATAGCGCTTATAACGGGAGTCCCGTTACACCTATAGCTACTATACCTTTACCAGCCTAACCCCTTACTGGGATAGATATAGCCTAAACTCCTACTAGTACTAATTTAAAATAAGAATAAAGACGAGAACTATAAGGAGTAGACTATCAAACGAATTATTAACTTAAAATACTTTAGTAAAGGTAGAGGACGGCGGCTCTATTACAGAGCTATCTATATAGGATTTAATATAAATTAACAAAAATAGTAACTATAGGAAGACTTTAAATACAAAGAATCTAATTAGCGATTTTTACTACGCGAACCTATAGAAACTAGACCTAAGTAGAGATTTTATACCTAATCCTCTATAGAAGCTCTTATAGAGTTAAACTATTATATATTATTATAGAAGGGCAAATTGCCATTAAATTGCTATTAGATTGCTATTATATAATAGCAAAGTATAATTACATAACTAGAATATTATTAAGATATCTAGGAACTTTAACTAGCGGTTAAAGTTATCTAATTAGTTAGATTTTTAGGTGCCAAGCCTTTAGCAATACCCCCTTTTTTCTTCTCTATACCTTAAGTGTCCCTTCTATATATATATAGTAACCATAGCGTTGCTAAAGCTCCGCCTCTATAGGAGAGCCCCGTGCTTTTACGTATACCTCGCATATAGCTTATATTAGCTACGCGTAGGTATATTACCTCCTTACGCCCTCAACCCTTATAATTAATTGCGTAACGTTTTATAGACTTCTTAAACATATATATTCTATAGCTACTACCCTTATCCCATAATAAATTAAAAGTTTTATAAGTAGAGGGCTTAATTAATTAAATTAATTAAATTAATATTGCAATAGTTGCAACTAAATTTAACTGGTGTAGCAGTTAGTAACTATTACTAGTCTTGGCATAGTGTTAATGTAGGAGGACCTACCTAATAACGCCTAGATTGTTTTCTACCAGTGCCCCCTTTGCCCCTACCTTTAATATAGACTTATCGCGAACCTTAGCATAATGCTAAGCCACTTTTCTACTGTATATGTCCTGTCCCTTCCTTCTGCGGGCGCTTTAACTATCCATTTACTATAATTATACCTTCCTTATCTTACAATCCTACCGCTATTAAAGCTCCAATTATATTAGGTCTTAGTTATACGCAATTCGCTATAAGGAGTAAGCCCGTAAGGCTAAATATACGTTTAGGGTCTAACGATATTAGTGGAACCATTAGTAGACCAAGAGCTATGCAAGTCGTTAATAGTAAGTTCCTTTTAGAGTAACTTGCCAATAGGCAATCAGATTGGTATAGTAAACGTCCTTAGGGTGACCTACTCGTATAAGCCAGCCGTCGTACTTATTGCGATAATTTTGTAGATGTCGTCTAAGCAAAGTCGCCGCCGATATAGTGTAAATAATGGGTAATTCTTGGATAAAACCTTTTTAGTAAGGAATACTAACGAAAATGTAAGGGCGCGAAGAGACTTTAGGGAAGATTTAAAGGAACAATATAGATTCTATCTAAGTCTAAGGGTATATAGCTCTTGTAGAGTATAAGACATTGCGTAAAAAAGAGAAAGGAATAATAAGAGAATTATATAATTAAATAGTTAGGGGTCTTAGTGATTAATACGTGCATATATATGCACGCGGTCTTTAACAGACTTTAGTGAATTTTAATTAATCTAGCAGAACTTGGCAGAAGTTAATTAAGCTAGTAGAATTTAGTAGAATTTGGTTAAAGCATTGAAATTTATCTATTAAGTATTTTACTAAGACATTCCTAATATAACTGGGCTAGTCCCATTATAATACCCCTTCTTTAGCCAAAGGTCTAAAATAATTTAATTTAGTTAAGACTTATAACTTATTACGTTTTATATATTTGCGTTAGGTAGTGGTATAGAGTTTTACTAGTTCTAATTATTAAATAGACTAATTAGGATTTTCTATCCCTGGGATAGAAAATTGCTATTAGCTTAGTTAGGGCAGTAAGCAGAACTAATATCTTTATAGTAGGTCTTGGCAAGGCAAATCTAACTAATTAGATAACTTTAACCACTGGTTAAAGTTTTTTAATATCTTATATATTATATAACTGTATTATAAACGTCGTAATATATTTTAAGTTCTGTTTAAATTTAAGCTTTCTACTACTGTATTTCGTATATTTATATTAGGTAGCAATTATTTGCTTTTATATTATATCTATTTAGCCAAAATAGGTCGTAAAGGATAGTCCATATAGAATTCTTTTACTAAGGAAGGTACGTCGGCCTTAATCTGGTTATAGGTTTCCTAGGTTTATATTTTATATCCTTCCTACTTAATAAAAAGTTTAAATCGTTTAGATTATATTTTTTATTGCATATTATTAATTAAGTTAATAAAGTAAGAACTATTACCATTATTAACAATTATAAAAGGTAGTGGTGGAATTTTGCGAGTTATAGAATTATCTTTTAAAGGTTATAATAAGCTTACATAAAACATTAGGTATATTTTTATTTTAGTTAACAGTTTAAGCTTATAGGTGTATAGGCTTAGTTTTTTCTTAATTTAGTATAGACCTATAAACTTTTAGTTAAGTTTCTTTAAGGGCTGTTAAGTTTACAGGTTTTATATATTTAGGTAAACTATATTACCTTTCTTAAAATCCTATACGGGAGCTTACCCTTTATTTATATATAATTTCTATACTATTTAAGCGTACATTAATTTACTTTATAATAGTTCCGTTAACTACTTTATTTAATTAGCAAAGTTATACACATTAATTAACTGGATTAATTTAATTATGGGCCCTATTATATTAATTTTAGGTTATAGTTTAAATCTAATTTAAGGGTCTTATTTATAGGTTGCATAAAACAGTGTTACGCCTATTAATACATTTATTATATTATTTATAGTAAATTTAGCTAAAGACAGCCATTTTTCCTACTTATCTTATAGGTAGGAGTAGTATATTTATAAGTATTATTCTATAATTGCGTTTATAATTTTAGTTTAACTATCTATTTCTAGATAAAATATAGTTAAGAGTTATATTTAAATGCTTAATTATTTATATAGAGCTTACTAGAGGTCTAAAACAAGCTAACTTCTATAGTTAGATATTATTAAGTTAGGAAGTCTATATAGCTTAAAGACGTACTTAATAAAACATTTAGCTACTAATATCGCATTAATTAAGTCTATAGGGATTATATATCGCATTTTTATAAAATGGTTAATAGCTACTATAATATTTATAAACCTATTACTATTAGGCAAGTTAATTATAAAGTTAATTAAGATGTTGCGCTATCTTTATATTGGAATTAGTAGTAGTTAAAGTACTCCTTACTTCTTTATATAAGAGGTCTTTCTACGCACGCATATCCTATATACTTAAACGTATTTTTATATATAGTTGTATATTATAGGCCAGTAGTATACTTATTAAATAATCTTATAAGTCTTTATATAGCCAGGATACCCTACTATAGGGGAGTTGTATATAAATTTAAGTATCTTAAATTATAAAGGTTTAGAATTTAGAATTACCATCTTCTATTAATAGTACAATTAATTATTTTAAATTTCGCATTTAGCAAGGATAATATTTTTATACTATTATTTTCCTTTTTAAATCGCTTTTGTCATGTCTATTATCTATATATTATTCTTATATTTATATTCTATTAGCTTATTAATTTCTATTTTCTATTTATTAATTTTTAATTTATTTCTATTAAGTTCTATATTTGGGAATATAGGATATGGTTTTTTAAAACGTTTAGGGGGTAGTAAGATTTATAATTAATTTATAACAGGTGACTCACAGGAGGGTCTTAATAGGCGTAGTGCACGCAACCTAATGCATATATATGGGGGAGGCTATAGGGGAAACACAGGCCAGTTGGATAAGGTCTTGACAGTTAGAGATATAGGCCAGCTTATAAAAGGGGGGGCATAAGCTTAGTTAGTAGGAGAGGGGGGAGTAGGTTGTCTGGTGCGGGACCTAGTGTCTCTACGGCCCCTCTCCTGCAAGACACGGTCGGCCTGTTATAAGGAGACTCTTATAGGCAACGCGAAACGGGAACCTCCCGCGGGGCGTAGTGCGTAGTAGCCACTGCTGGCTCTAAGGACCTTACCCCTTAGCTGGGCTCTGACCCTTAGTGCACCTAGTAGGCAGGTAGGATTACGTCCTAGCCAAAGAGACTACTATATGGCTTAGAGAACGGATACGCGTATTGGTATATTAATAGACGGAACCGTTTATCTCTAGGGCGGTACGCTAGTGAGATATGCTTAAGGAGCAAACAGGAGTTACTTAGGCAGGAAGGTTTTGGCTGGGCCTAACTATAGAAAGTGCGCCGAAGTCTGCATTGCAGGATACAGCTATGACGCCTTTACAGGATTATGCCAGTAGGCGCGTAAAACGGGAGTTGCAACCCCTGGAAATGGCAGCTTATGCCCATGCCGGCGGAAATAATGGAAAAGGCGTGAAACTAGAGGCTATGGAAGGCTCCCAAGCTATGCGAAAGCGTACTAACTCTAGAAGGAGACTCTTATACAGACTGCTGGGGGGCAGACTGGTACTTAGGCTAATAACCCGTTATAAGATATCTAAAAGAATGGTGAAATTCCCTGTATAAATGGTGGTGGTAGCTAACTGCTTATAGACTGGGACTAAAGCACTAGAAAACTGGGGTAGAGGCTTGGATAAGCAGGCATATTAAACTCTACTGTATTACTAGCTAATATATAACTACCTAACTAGACCAGTTCTAGGTTGTAAAGGAAATGGCAATAAAGGCAAAGGGGCGAGTATTAGGCGCCCCCTAATGACCCTATAGTAGTAGAGTTAAGTTTGCGATACTAGCGCGTCCGTAGGCTTGTTACGGCAGCAGTGGTTCCCAAGGAGGTCAAAAAGTGAGGTAGTAGAGCACCATAGGTAACTCGTAGGCGCTAAGTAGGCAAGTCCTAAAAGGCAGGGAGATAGATTATGGGGTTTTCTTAAATAGAGTTTTCTCCCTATATATAAATAAGGAGTAGTCTGCGTGGGCCTAATAGGGATCCAAATCGGACGTTAAGTAATGAATAATAATAATTAATTTATAATCCGTTTATCTAAAGCGCTTATAGGTAGGTTTTATAATTATTATATTAATATATTAGGTTTTTAATTAAGTTTACTTGGTTAGTATATAATCTTAAAGTTAAATTATAAGAGGTATTTAGCCTAATAAATTTAGCGCTATATGTCACGGCATAGTCCTGACGCGTACTGTCTTGTACTGTTTCCTACTGTTGGCTGGCCCACCACTAGTGCCTTGGCGGCTGCCCCTACTATTTGTGTACGATACCCCCTTTTACCTCCTTCTCCTCTTTATACCACAATGTAGTTATTTAGCCTATTAGCATTACAGCACTGTGATAGTTTGTGGTATCTCCTCTTACGCCCTATTGCGATCTTTATTTTCCCTAGTCCACTGTCTCTATTTTCCCAGTATAATCGCGACCTGGCGCGACTGATACTACTATACTACAGTCCCAGACAATCTTAGTACAGTTTTAAACAATCTTAGTATTGTTCTAGACAATCTCAGCATTATAGCTAGCCTTATAGATTTTAATTACCCTGCCTAGATCCCCTAAAATGGGTGACCAGAATACCCCATTGGCGAATATACGCGAAGCGCTTGCCCGCCTCTTTGATACCTCCTACACTAACATTGCCTGGGCAATTAAGAGTGGTCCGGAGTACCCTAAGGACCTTAATGTGGTAGGAATATTTTAGTACCTCTCTATATGTATAACCCTTTTAACTAGCGTCGAGAGCGGTCTCCAAACAGTCTATAATAAAGGCCGGACTGTAAAGTCCTAACTTAAAGAAGCTTAATATAGAATTAACTCCCTTAAGACACTTAAACTATGTGTAAAGCAATATAAACAGTAAGCTTTGGTATATACTAAGACTATACAAAGCCTAAGCTCTTAGATTACTATACTTACCTAAACTATTGCTAATAAGAATACTGCTACTGGCTCTCCTCCCCTAGCTAAGCCTTGTAGAAAAAAGCGTAAAGCAAAAGACCCTACCCTATTTAATGGCAAGGGATCGCCAACTAAAAAGCAAGAAAAATTTAAAATATGGGAAATAAAGATCTAAGGCGTTTTCTATAGAGATATAAAGTGCTTTGAGACCCTAATGGATGAAGTCCTCTATATGTCAGATATGCTGATAGATAAGGCTTATAACTATGTTAAGCATGGCCTTGATATGCTACGCATATACCTAAACAACCTAAGTAAATGGGCCTTCTCTAACCGAGAGTCTATGTTTGCGTATATAAAGAAGTACTATAAGACTATGGATACAACCTAAGCGGCTAAGAATAAATTAGACACCTTAAACTAAGGTAAGCGTAATTACTGGTCCTGGAAAGCAGAGCTTAATAAGTTAATAATAAAAGTAAATAAAACTGAGGAACAAAAGGTGGATCTACTTAGGAAGAATATTTTGTCTAAGATAAAGGACTTAGCCCTTACCCTTAGCCGCAAAATTAATGATGCTGACTATAAGGGCTAGAGTGAGCAAATGGACGTGTTTGCTTATAACCTATAGAACTACGCCTACTATACTAAGCTGAATACCGCTAAGCTAAGTACCGCTGGCGGCTATTAACCTATACTACCTAACAACAACACCTTAGCACTAGTACTATAGAATAACCTAATAGACCTTGACGCTGTTAAATTCGGTGGCGGTAGTAGTAGCCTCCCTAATAACGTCTGAAGATATTATATGGATAATAGACTCTGCCTAGCATGTGGTTAACCTGGCCACTAGAAAGATGCTTATGACCCTAAAATAAACCTAAATCCCCTTCTAATGCTACTGCGCCAACCCCTTTCTAGCCGCGGCGGATTCTTTAGTAGAGGGATTAGTAACCGAAACAATAACTATAGATGGGGACGTGGGTTTGGATATAAAGACCTACCCCTATAATTCCCTTCCCTAATACAGCCCTAGCTGATGGTCTTGTATATGAACTACGGACAAGTGCTCCGTGCTGCTACTAACTGTAAGACCGGCTATGTCCTTGGCGAAGTACCCCCTAGCATATATACACTGTTGGAGACTGATACGTTAGGATATACTAGCTAAGACTATAGCTACTAGCCAAGCCCTATAATCTAGTTATTAAAAGACTAACCCTTGGACTAAGTTGCCTCCAAGGGTTAGAACTATATAGGGAGGAGGATAAAAGGATTAGATCTATGCTATTAAATTAGTTAAATCTTATTCTAAGTTAGCTGCTATTTAACCTTAGAATAGTAAATAATGATAGGAATGTTATCCTTATTTAGACCTACCTCTTCTTACTACGTAACCTACTCCTATAAGTTTTTATTAAAATAGTAAGCCTTGTTAATAGTAGTAGTACAGTACTAGCGTTTACAGACGAAGACTTGCTTGTAAAAAAGTATAATATTATAATAAAAAGACTCCTAGTCCTAAAACCACTCCGCCTTGCTGATGGACTCCCATCTAGCTTTATTACCTACTACTTTACAGCAAGAATGATAATTGGCCACTATATAGAATCTATACTTTTCTATATTACGAAGTTATTACCCTTAATACTAATAATTCTTGGAATGCCCTAGCTTAAAAAGTATAACCTAAAACTAGACTTCCTTACTCTAGAGCTTAAATTTAACTCTGATTACTATGCCTATAACTGTCTTCTATGGTATATTCCTGACTGTGACCAAGTAGCACTATGCGGATGTATTGTACGGCCAACGCTTAGATACTATTAGCTGACAGTAAAAGAGGTGCCTAACACTAGTGAGCCAATATACGTAGTAAATGAAATAGAGATTCTAGAAGACTGGATTACTGCCCTATTCCCGAAAAAATAAATACTGCTAGAACTATAAGTCCCCTATATACACCTGCTTAACCTAGGTTAGCTAATAAGACACCTAACTTTAAGTTATTTACTGTACGTATATGTGACCGCACGTATAATAGCCAAGGGTGTTATAGCTAAGACTAAAACTAGAGCAATTAAGACCTCCTCCCTGTAACGCCTAACCTTATATCTATCTCCCGCGCGTACTATGTAAGGCCGCTGCCTTGTTTCCGCCCCCCTGGGCTAACTGAGCCGTGCTAGCCTAGCCGTAGCACCGGAGAACTAGATATGCCCTAACCTAGATGATATTAAATGCACTTATACTGTTAATTTTACCCAGTTCTATAAACAAAAAGGCGTAAAGGTGATGAGGATCTATATAGCGGAGCTAGTAGAACTAGTTAAATAAGAAGAACACTAATAGCTGCTTAAGGAGCTACCTATAGGCCTAATAGAAGTACCGAACCTGTTAGAAAGGTCTTTTCGCTAGCTAATAGAAGGCGACTATATAATGGAGGAAGGCTGTAAAGTGCTACCCCCTTATTTCTATAACTTCCTTAAGATAAACCTAAAAACCAAGTCTGAGTTTCTACGCTGGAAGATAGTTGATACTAATGTTAAGAAATTCCTAAAAGGCAAACTAGGATTAACCTATAAGGATATTTTGTAACGCTTACTAAAAGAGTTTTATAAATATATTGAATACTTCCTCCCTAAAAACGTAGATAAGCTGCCCCCTTACCGACCATAGGACTATAAAATTGAGATTATACCAGGAAAGTAGGCCCTGTACTATAAAAACAGACCACTCTTACCCGCTGAACTTAGCTGTGTAAAGAAGTGGATTGACGAGATGTTAAATAAAGGTTTTATCCGCGAATTAACCTTACTAGCCGCCGTACTATTTCTCCTTACAGCGAAACCTGGCGGCGGTATACGAATCTGCTATAACTACTAAGGCCTAAACACAGTTACTATTAAGAACTGATACCTACTGCTACTAGTCTATAAGACACTTAACGCACTCTATGGTGCTAAGTACTTTACTAAGCTTAACGTGATTGCTGCGTTTAACCGGATCTGGATTGCGGAAGGCCATAAGTGGCTTATAGCATTTATCACCCGGTTTGGACTCTATAAGATGCTAGTTATACTATTTGGTCTCTATAACGCGCCCGCTATGTTCTAAAACTATATTAACTATGTTTTACATAATGCCCTTAACGACTACTGCACTATATATCTTGATGATGTCCTTGTCTTCTTAAAAACACGCGCCAAGCATATAAAATACGTAAATGAAATTATCCAGAGACTTGGTAATGCTGGACTCTAGATTAATATTAATAAGTTTAAGTTTTATGCTACCAAAATAAAATACCTTAGCTTAATTATCTTAACTAATGGCATAACTATGGACCCTAAGAAGGTGCAGGCCTTATAGGAATAGAAGGACCTAATATTAGTTAAGGAACTATAGCAATTTCTTGGCTTCGCGAACTTCTACTAATAATTTATTTAAGGCTATTTTAAGGTAGTTAAGCCCATGACCAAGCTACTAAAAAAGAGCATTAGCTAGTTATAGGGCCCTAATTAAGCACAGGTATTCTAGACCCTAAAAACAGCATTTACTAAAGCACCGGTCCTAGCGTATTATGACTACATGAAGAAGACTATGGTAGAGATAGACGCCTTAAACTAGGCTTTAGGTGGAGTGCTCTATTAAGCTAATAAAAGTAATAAGCTTAAGCCAGTCGCATTCTTCTCTGCTAAGCACTTAGCCCCTAAATGTAACTATAAAATATATAATAAGGAGCTCCTGGCAATCGTTAAGGCACTAAAAGAATGGCGTCCCAAATTATAAGGAACTAAGTAGCCGTTTAAAATTATTACGGACTATAAGAACCTCTAGACCTTTATAATAATAAAACAACTAAACTAGTACTAAGTCTGCTGGGCTGAGTTCCTTTCCTAATTTAACTTTGTTATTACCTATAGGCCTAGCACTAAAGCTATAATCCTAGACGCTCTTAGCCGCCTCCTAGGCGTTATACCTGCTAATACTGATAATAAATGTCTATAATACTAAAACCGCGTTGTCTTACTACTAAAGAAAGTTAACCCTACTATCCTAGAAGAACTACTAAGCGAATCCCAAAACCAGAGCATTGAAGACTTTATTGCAGTAATAGACCTAGAGCCTAAGAAAAAACCCCTTAAGGAGCTTATTAAGAATGCCTATAAAGAGAATGAACTCGCTAGGAATATGTTAGCTGCACTATATAAATAGAAAGACTGTAAAGCACGCCATTAGCTTAAGCAGATTAGGAAGCTGCTCCGCTGTAATAAATCCAAATATTTAATTGTTGACGGCCTAATCTACTATAGGAATTAAGTATTTGTCCCTAATTTATATAAACTTTAATTAGAAGTTGTATACCGCATATATAGTTTAGGCCCTGCGGGTTACCTAGGCCGCGTTAAGACACTAGACCTCTTTAATTAAACGTATTAGTGGCTAGGTATTTTACAGTTTACGACTACCTTTGTAAAAGACTGCGCTTTTTACTTCTGTATAAAGACCCTACGCTTAGTACTGCCTGGTTTCCTAAAACTACTAGAACTACTAGTCTGCCTATAGACTGATATCTCTATTAACTATATTGTCGACCTGCCTAAGTGCCTTTATAATGGCAAAACATATAGACATATTTTTGTCGTTGTTGACCGCCTAATAAAGATAAGACACTTTATTTCTGTTACTAGCCTAGATACTAAGGAGCTTGTTAAAGCATTTATCTATACTGTCTATAAGTTATACGGCGCTCTAAATACTATTGTTTTTAATAGAGGCTCTTTATTTGTTTCTAACTTCTAGTGTCGCCTAAACTAGCGCCTAAAGGTAACCCTAAGCCCTAGCTCTATATAGCACCCTAAAACGGATGGTTAAACCAAGATTGTTAATGTAGTAATAAATAAGTACCTATATGCCTTTATAAGCTTTACCTAAGATGACTGGGTAGATTGGCTCCCCCTTGCTAAGTTTGCTATAAATAACCAGGTTAATAAGACTATGGGAATCTTACCATTCTTTGCTAACTATGGCTATAACCTATGTCTAGGCGTTAAACTAGTAGGCCCCTAGCCATTAGCCCTGTCTGTATATGCAAAGAAGGAGTACCTGTAAGCTAATACTATTGCTAACTGCTTTAAGCGTATCTTAACCTAGCTTAAAGCCCTAGCTTGTATCTCCTAGCGACGATATAAAGACAACGCTAATATAAAACGAGACGAAGGTATAATATTTAAAAAGGATGACATGGTTATGGTTAGCCTTAAAAATATAAAGACTAACCGGCCTAAGAGGAAGTGGGATAATAACTAGGACGAACCCTGGCCCATCCTAGCTGCCTATAGAGGAGCAGTTGTAGTTAACCTTCTGGATTATATCTATGTTAATAAGTCTTTCTATACTTTAAAAGTCCGCCTTTGGTTCCCTAAAGAGATCTCTAGTTAAACACGCATTAATAAAGAGGAACGTTGTAATGTTATAGGCAGGATAGCCAAAAGGGATAATGACGGCAATATTACGGATAAGTAGGAATTTAAAAAGATCCTTGATATATATAATAAATAAATGGATGAGCATGGCTTAATATACTGTATTAAATGGAAATACTATAATGAGAAAACCTGGGAACCTGAGAAATCCCTAAAAGGGTGCGAGCGCGTACTACTGAGGTTCTATAAATAATACCCTAAGAAGCCAGGACCCCTAGACTGGGCACGAGATAAGGGAGAGTTATGCCGAGGCTGTGGCTGACCATAAAGGTAATTTGTGGTGGTTGAGATCTTATGGAACTTTGACTACCGGTTGAAGTTGTCTAATTGGTTGGTTTTTTGCCAAGAAGCGCCATATGGTGGCGGTATGGAGTTTTGCTAATTTTATTTATTAAGCTAACTAATTAAGATTTTCTATGCCCGGCATGGAAAATTGCTATTGGCTTAGTTAAGGGCGGTAAGCAGAAGTGACATCTTTATAGCGAAAATAGGTTACTTGTTTAGTTTAGGGACTAAACCTTCTAGGGAGGGGAGTACTGTCACGGCATAGTCCTGACGTGTACTGTCTTGTACTGTTTCCTACTGTTGGCTGGCCCACCACTAGCGCCTTGGCGGCTGCCCCTACTATTTGTGTATGATACCCCCTTTTACCTCCTTCTCCTCTTTATACTATAATGTAGTTATTTAGCCTATTAGCATTACAGCACTGTGACACTATATTAGTTGTTTTATAGTTATAAAGTACTATAAGTTCTTATAGTCTGTTAATACGCGTATTAAAAATAATAATCCTTTAAGCTTAGGACGCCATTGTTTAAAGCATTTAATAATTATAAGTAGTTCCTTATTATATATCTTATAGTTTAATTTAGTAGGGGCAAGTTTCTAGAAGAGAAAGGCTACTAGATATAGCTTGCCATTTTTATTATATTGCGATAATACTCCCCTAAACATATAATTGGGCAAGTCTATTTTAATAATATATTTAAGGTTAGGGTTAAAGTAGGTAAGAATTGGAGTAGTTATAAAGCAATATTTTAAGTTATTAAAAGCTTACTTATATCTAGCGGTCTATTTAAATTATATATTTAAATTATTAGGTTTATTAACGGCTAAGTAGTTTTTAAGAAGTGGTTAATAAATTAATAATAGAAATTTGCAAATCCTAGAAATTCTTAAATATTTTAAACGCTTATAAGATACGGGCTTATAATATAATATTAAGAAATATAAGTTCTATACGTCTAAGGTTATATACTTAGGCTTAATTATATCCTATAATAGAATTAAAACGGACCCTAAAAAAGTTGCTATAATTATAAACTAGAAAAGCCCTAGTAATATATAAGGACTATTTTAATATATTTCTAATATTTAAAAAGTAAGGATAAGTAAATTAAGATATTATTAAGATATGCGGTAATAAATATATTAAGGAATTTATAAAGTATATTATTAATATATTACTAAAACGTACTAGGACTGTTTTTTACGCTAAATAGTATTATTAGGTACTTAAAGAGTCCCTATTGTGTATAAAAAGCTATATACTTCTTATCTCCTTTATATATATAGATTTTATTAAAGGTAGTAACTATATTAAGCTTTATAAAGTACTATACCTTTACTAAATAGTTAAGCGTCTCTTAAATTAGGGGAATTAGATAACGTATTTCACGGGTAAGCTGGTCAAATGGGTAAGCTGATCACTTCAAAAACACACTAAAAAATGGAAAAATCACACTTTAATATCTTAACAACCACTTAATAATAAATTTTAATAATTTAAATTTAGACTTTTATATATGCTCTACAGCCTCTATTAAAGTTGC
>Ga0307507_10005448_pt1 | contig 20889 bp, 19 predicted proteins | sample 7_EM_MG_FD_207223 | JGI IMG/M metagenome (GOLD analysis project Ga0307507, IMG submission 207223) | Populus trichocarpa ectomycorrhiza microbial communities from riparian zone in the Pacific Northwest, United States - 7_EM | ecosystem: Host-associated > Plants > Roots > Unclassified | place...
CCCTAATACTAGGTCTTTTGATGCCAACTGTGTGTGGCAAATTAAACCCCCGATCTGTGTCTAGCTTTGAATAGCCATTCAGGTATAACTAACTACTGGAGTAGTATCCCAGCTATGTTTGGACTGAAATAATGTAGGGATTGCCAGCTTGAAAGGAATGATGGATTACTCTTTATGCTGTTTCAGAAACTTCAACAAGTGCACATGCTGTTTTGTAAGGCAGCGTAAGCCTTCGTAATAAGCCTGAAGTCTTTCGCATGCATATGAAGTGCACATGCTGTTTTGTAAGTTTAAAGCTTTCAGTCGCCTGTTGCAAATAAGATCAACAAAACAGAGGAGAAGAAAACGATCCAAATTTAGTTGCTATAAGGTTCTAAATCGAGTTCTTGGCTATCATATTTTTGCTCTAATGATTTCAAAACATAGTAAATTGGCTCGGTCGATGTTTCAAGGAGATCTCCATGCATTTTCATTACTGGTGGAAACATGAAGGAAAAAAACCATATAGTTAGCGGCCACAACATACACCCTTCTGTGTAGCATTGCAGCATACCATGCTCTGAATTCTTTAGGATCAAAAACTTAAAATTGTGCCTCTCTTCACAAAGTTTCATTAACTTGTGATGCTATTATTATCCTAAAAAACAACCTTAAAAGGTAGAGAGGCTTTGTTGCATTCAAATGATCGTTTTAGCCTCCTTTGCAACAGCAGGAACAATCATGTAGACCACCTTAAAAGGTTTTGCCAAGCGCAATATCCTGTGAAAGATAAAGAATTTTCAAGAATTTTGTAGAATGTGTATCTGGATTAATTATTTGAAATTCTTTTAGAGTATTTTCAAGTAAGAATAATTTTTTTTGGTTATCCTAATTATTGCAATATTATAATATATTTTATTTATAGCAAGATCTTTTTTTGGATCAAAATGTAAGTATATTAATAGATAAAAAATTTACAGTGTTGGAGAACCAATAAGTTTGTATACAATAATTTACAAAAGTAGGGAAATAGACTCCCTGAAAAAACTTTACATCAAAGCTATAGCTAACAAGTTAAAATTAGCAAATAATGGTTATGTGAGGAACCATAAATTATAAGGCTCCCAACCTAATACAAAGCAAAAGATAATGGTTATGTGAGGAATCATAAATTATAAGGTTCCCAACCTAATACAAAGCAAAAACCAAGACAAGGAGGCAAGAAGATGCCTTGGGCACTAAATGAAATAGGAAACACAAAGAAAATGCTTTGGGCACCATAAATTACAAGGAGTGACAGACATGAGCATCATGCAGCACAACAAAACTTTAAGAGAAGCAGCAACAACCAATACAATCAACTCAGAAGCAGTGACTATATGGACTGCAAATCGAAGAGAAGACAGCATCCCACAATACATAACAACCACCCAATACGGTCAGCTCACAGAAATTTGAGGATGATTGTGCTCATGAAAGTGCAATGTTGTGTAAAATAAAACATGAAATCTCCAAAAAAACAGATTCAATCAGTGTGCAGGAGTTTTTAAAAACTCTTTGATTCCTTTCTTCCCATATCAAGTAGACAACAATGCTGAGGGAGACCCTTTTCATCCTAGCAATAATGTTTTTCCCTTGATATTAAGGCCCCGAGCAGCACTACTAATGGTGGCCATACCTCTGCAAAGCCGAAGCCAGGATTTCACCTTTGACCACAAGAGGGATGTCCAACTGCAAGCAAAAAAGAGGCGACTATGGCTTTCCTCATGAACCTGCATCAACATCAACAAAGTGCAACCTGTCTCTTGTTCTCAGCCTCCCAAGCAAAGCAAGCCAAAGGATGAAAACTATGCCTTGGTAAACACCAAGGTTCCCAAACAACCTTTACCCATGACACCGGGGTTCCTTTGAATCTCAAAAACTCATAAGCATGACCCGAGAAGTGCTTAGAAATATTGTCCCAACTTTGCATCATAGAGATTACTTCTGATTGACCCCCATAGTCTGCAAGGAGCTGATCTTGAAGAGTAAGAAGGGACTTCCATAGGGGAGAGGAGGTTCGCTGTAAAAGAACTGATTAGTACTTAAAATGTATTTTTATCAAGGTTTTATATCATCATATTGCACTTAAAGTATCATTAAATTCCCTAACTTAAGCATGTTTTATAATAACAAGTCTGATAATATAAGATATCTTTAATTTATAGTAAATGCTCATTTTGAATGCAGGCATATCTCATAATTTAAAGGATTGATTGATGTGTTTAACTATTGAAAGTGAAAAGACAAAAAGAGGGCTAAGCTTAAAGAATAGATGCTGGTTCAATTCAAACTGGAACACCATTCGGTTATTGGATCATAACTGGAGCTGTAGAACTTGGATTTAGGTATGGTTTACATGGATGGAAAGCTACGACATGGGCCTAAAACAACCGTTTTTAAGTTCAAATTATAGCAACAAAAGAGAAGTCAAAATCTGTCCTGCAGCCCAGACACTGTTTAGTGTTCAGCCCATATCTCAAGTTCTAGAAGTCCAAATGAGCTCATTCTTGTTTTGTTGGAAAGATGAGATAAAATTCCCAGAACTTTCATGAAGACTATCTGTTCAAATTATGATGTTAGCAATGATTTTTTGTACAGACAAGAAGATAATGGTTGTCACCAAGTCAAGAGGTGGCCACCCACTCAATAATTAGTCATCAAATCAATAGTTCTGAATTTTAGCCTATAAAAAAAGCATTTTCCATACATTGAGACATCTTGATTTTTAGATCAAGATCATGCTCTTTATTTCTTGCTTTATATTTTTGTAATGTTTAAGTTTTATTTCATGTTATATTTTCCTTAATCTCTTGTTTATGCTTTTCATTTCCTTTACTATACTTATTTTGCAGACGACTTAAATACACAACGGGGTATTGTAAGTGGCAGAGTAGCCTTGTTGCCATGATCCACTAAGATTCAGCCCCATGTCGCTCCAATTTGTCAACCCCTAGCCCCTTCAAGGGCAAGACGTCGCGGAGGCTGGGATGCGATCGGGCATTGTTCCTGGGATCTCGGGGCTTGAATGCGCGGGGTGGGAGCAAGAGGAGGGCGGTGCATAAGGAAATGGAGTCCCAAAGAAGGCAAGGGGTGGCGAGGCTCGTACTGGCGAGACTCCCGGAGTTCGAGCCCGAGAGCAGCGCGGACCAAGGCATGCCACATCGTTGCGTCCATGTAGTATTCGCTTATTCAGAAGAAGAGATCTCTTCCTCCGCGGCTAGCCAGAAATGCTCCTAGGGGTGGCCAGGTGTGATAGCTCTACGGATCGCGCCATTCAAACCACTGCCCTATTATCGACTACAACTGTTGATGGCAGGATTAGAGGCCTGCCATGGTGGTGGGGTGGCGAAGACTGTGAAAGCAAGAGTTTTTTCGAGGCTGGCGGGAAAAAGGCTCCTCGGGTGGCCGGGTGCGATGACCCGGCACGTCATTCAATTCTCTTCCCTATCAACTTATCTCCTGATGGCGGGATTAGAGGCCTACTATTACAGGGTTAAATTTGCCAGGGGATACACTGACAAAATAGTGTTGGTTTAGACACGGTGGGCAGTGTTGGAATCGGCAGTGTCGACGAAATCGGTAAAGTTGATAGGATAGGCAGCAGGTACTGACGATGAGTCTGGACGGACTGGATAGTCCAAGGCTTGACAAAAAAGACTGTTGGTTTCGACATTGGGGCAGTGGCAGCCATGCTAACAGTGGGAAAAATCGGCAGCGCAGATTTGTGCAGTTGTAGGTTTGCCAGGGAAAATCGGCACTGCAAATTGTTTGACGGACATGGGCTTGACACTGGACTGTTCAGGCCAAGCAAGAAAATTTGTCAAAGGGTAGGCTGACGAAAATAGGGGTTGTTATGGATAGTGGCAGCGCAAACATTGGCAGCCTACACGCATATGTGAATTTGGCAGCGCGCAAGAGCTTGTGCAAGTTATGGGTTTGACTTGGCATGATCTGAAACTTGGACGAGGGATTGTCGACAATGGATGAGGCAGCGGGCGGCCTGTCGTGCGTCGCACATGGGGGCCTTCCATGAAGACAGCCCTCGCGGGATCGACAGCGCCAGCCAGCGTCCCCGCTGCGCACTACGCTCGCATGGTTACAGGGCTGGGAGGAAATGGAGGAGGGTTTTGAGGGCTTCCCCAACCCGGAAAATTCCTGAGATTTTTTCAAAAATCAACCGACCCGCATGAAGGCTAAATGTGGAAAGTTGCGCGGAAAATAATTTTTAAATTATTTTTAGAGTGGGGTGACAATTGGGACCTAGTAGTGTCTAACACTGCCAGAGTTGAAATTCTACCTTTTGCTCTTCAAGGGGCCTCTCGGTTTGGCCACTAGGCAGCGTCCCAAAAAGACAGCACGCGCTGGGGACTGAGGGCCCTAGGCCCTTGGGCGACTGGGCGCGCGCGCGATCCCGAAGCCCACACAACCATGCCACGCTGCGTGACGTGGGGACAACCCCCGCTGGCTTGGTCTCTTGCTCGAGGGGGGCAGCCATGGGGCCCTGGCCCCCTGCGTGGGAGAGGCTAGGAGCAGCTGGGCTAGCCTGCGACATGCGAGCTGCTGGGGTTCTCACATTCCGCCAAGAAAACATCGTGCTTTCCACATGAAATCAACCCTGTAAAATCAGCCATATTTTTATGAGGCTGCCCACTGAATTTGGGTTCATTCCAGGTCGATTCCTATTTTTGTGGATTTCCTTGATTTTTAATTGTTGCAAAATAAAAAAAAATACTTCCTGACCTCGAAAAATTCTGGGATTGTTTCTGGAGGTAGATTGGATTTTTTCCAACCTCTGTGCAAAATTTCAGCTCACAATACCAAGAAATGAATTTTTTTAGAGGGGGGTAACAACTGGGACCTAGAAGTGTCTACCCCTGCTAGAGTTGTGATAACACTTATTGCTCTTTAGGGGGGTGCCCCTTGACTGGCCATGAGGCGCGCTGGCCTGGCACCTATAGGCTTGCTGCGGGGACTTTGCGAACTGTTCCTACACTCAAACTAAAGTGGGGGGCCTCATGGCCCGAAGTATTGCCGGCATCGATGACCCGTTTTCCGTCTGGCGACGACCTAATTCCGGCCACCGTCTTGGGGACCCGCTCCAAGCTGTTGGGCACATTGGAGCTGCTTCTCTACTGCGTGGGCGTGACATTCATTTGTTGTGCTCATGCCAATGTGATGGCAGCTGCTGCACGCCCATCTGCTTGGTGCGACGTCAAGGCGGCTGTGGCTGTTGCCCGTGCTCGCAAGTTGAAGGCCTGGCCGATGTGTTTGGTGTGGACCACCGAGCTCAGGAATTACGGAAGAGCTCTACACTGGCATGAGCGTGGCATTGAATTACTGTTGCGCGCGCCCATATGTTGGCTCTCCTCGCCATCCCTGACCTCGTGGCGTGACGTGCTCACTACCGAGGCTCGGCCTCCATCTTCTAAGCTGAGGTAGACACCCCCCCACATGATTGTCCCCGTCATATCCCTCTGTGGCATGTTGCTTGTCCCTTCAAGATCCTTCGTGTTCGGCGGTGCAGGCACGATCTCGTTCGGGTGTTTCCACTTGCTCTCGTGATCGTGGTTTGCTCATCAAGATTATTGTCGCGTGTATGCGGTGGTGCATGAGCGGTAATCAGGCTGTTAGTGTCGACAAGCTCCGTGCTGGTGCATCGAACTGTCAGCCCGCTGCCCCCATCACTTTCAGCCCAAGGCCCTAGGTGCCTTGCGGCGAGGCGGGGTTCATGTGTTGTGTACCCACATCGGTGGAATTCGAATGTGAAGTTGTCCCTTTCCACCTCACGCCTCACACAGGGCGCAGAGTGAACCTAGCAGCGACGCGTGTTCTAGTCGAGTGAACTCCCACCGAATTGGCCCATGCGTGATCACTCATTCTTTCAGATGTAAAATGCGATGCCGACGCAGGGGCCTCCGCCCCTTCGACCGCCCTGTTTGAGCTGCTCGTGCTCGATAAGAATGACTTCCTCGCCTGTCTCGGCCCCTTGTCTCATTGGCGTCGGGGATAGTGCGGGTCGTGGTGTCGCCAAGGAATGCTACTTTGTTGATCTTGCCAGTAGTCATATGCTTGTCTCAAAGATTAAGCCATGCATGTGTAAGTATGAACTAATTCAGACTTTGAAAATGCGAATGGCTCATTAAATCAGTTATAGTTTGTTTGATGGTATTTGCTACTCGGATAACTGAGTAATTCTAGAGCTAATACGTGCAACAAACCTCGACTTCTGAAAGGGACGCATTTATTAGATAAAAGGTCGACGTGAGCTATGATCGTTGCTCTGATGATTCATGATAACTTGACGGATCGCACGACCATCGTGTTGGCGACGCATCATTCAAATTTTTGCCTCATCAACTTTCGATGGTAAGATAGAGGCCTACCATGGTGGTGACGGCTGATGGAGAATTAGGGTTCGATTTTGGAGAGGAGCCTCAGAAACGGCTACCACATCCAAGGAAGGCAGCAGACGCACAAATTACCCAATCTTGACACGGGGAGGTAGTGGCAATAAATAACATTATCGGGCTCTTCGAGTCTAGTAATTGGAATGAGTACAATCTAAATCCCTTAGCGAGGATCCATTGGAGGGCAAGTCTGGTGCCAGCAGCCGCGTTAATTCCAGCTCTAATAGTGTATATTTAAGTTGTTGCAATTAAAAAGCTCGTAGTTGGACTTTGGGTTGGGTTGGCCGGTACGCCTCAGGTGTGCACCGGTCGCCTTGTCCCTTCTACTAGCAATGCGCTCCTGGCCTTAATTGGCTGGGTCGTGCCTCCGGTGCTCTTATTTTGAAGAGATTAGAGTGCTCAAAGCAAGCCTATGCTCTTGATACATTAGCATGGGATAACATCATAGGATTTCGATCCTATTGTGTTGGCATTCAGGATCAGAGTAATGATTAACAGGGACAGTCGGGGGCATTCATATTTCATAGTCAGAGGTGAAATTCTTGGATTTATGAAAGACGAACAACTGTGAAAGCATTTGCCAATAATGTTTTCATTAATCAAGAACAAAAGTTGGGGACTCGAAGACGTTCATATACCATCCTAGTCTCAACCATAAACGATGCCGACCAGGGATTGGCGGATGTTGCTTCTAGGAGTCCGCCAGCACCTCATGAGAAATCAAATTTTTTAGGTTCTAGGGGGAGTATGGTGGCAAGGCTGAAACTTAAAGGAATTGACGGAAGGGCACTACCAGGAGTGGAGCCTGCAGCTTAATTTGACTCAACACAGGGAAACTTACCAGGTCCAAATATAGTAAGGATTAACAGATTGAGAGCTCTTTCTTTTTTGATCAAATGTAAGAAATTTTATAGATCAAATGAAACAAGGCTGGTGTAAATCCCGAGAAAAGAAAAAAGAAAAAAAGGGCTGGATTAAATTAAAGAAAATAAACTAAACTAAAAAGAAGTGGGGGCAAAAGGAATACACTTAAAGAAAATGGGGCCTAAATGCAAATAAGAATAATTATAGAGCATAGGTACTTCTCTTCTCACCAAAAACAGATCTGCAGATAAAGTAAAGAAGGAAAAGAGGGAGTTTTTATATTCATTTTTACAAATCAAGAGAGAAACACCAAAATTTCAAAAAAAACCCATCCAAGATTAAGGGTTATAGGTAGAATAAACGCTGGTGGGAAAGGGATTAACAAGAGAAATTGAACAAGAAGAGAAGAGGGGAGGGCCGACTGTCATTAGAAATAAAAGGAGGGATCGAAACCTTGATTCGTACCGGGTAAGGTATTCTAAACCTGCTCTTATGAGTCATTTCAAGTCGATTATGAATTGATGCCTGGATGTTAATTTATAGATTTGAGTTCTTAGACTTGAATTGAGGAAAAAGTATGAGTTGTTAAATTAAAGAACTTCATGTGTTGTATGTAAATGGAAAGATTGACGAATCTGGACAGTTTTGTCTCTTGACTTTCAGAGAGATTTCAGGTAGGAGGATGAAGGAATTAGGATCAGGTTCCTCATAAAAATTGTAGGTTTGGATGTTGGCTAACTAATGAAATTGATCTTGCTCAATTTGGAGTTATAGAACTCCAGCTATGGGTCACCAACCGAGACTGGGTCATGACAGACCCTATGGGGTAGACGGTCTGGGTCGTTGATGAGAAATTTTGACTGTCTTAGAGGTAGAACTGGGTTCTCCTTCCTTCAGAGAACTTGTAGCCTCATGTCTTAGGTTTAAAAACAAGACTAATCTCGGTTGAATCAGAGTTCTATAACTCTAGATATAGTTAAAAATCTAAGGAGAGGTCGGAGAGTAACAGTTCAAAAACGAGACAGTAACAGTACAAAAATGAGACATAACAGTTGAAAAACGAGACAGCAACAGTTCAATATCTAGACAGTAATAGTTCAAAAACGAGACAGTAATAGTTCAAAAAATAGTTCAAAAACGAGACAATAATAGTTCAAAAATGAGACAGTAACAGTTCAAAATCTAGACAGTAACAGTTCAAAAAAATGAGACAGTAACAGTTAAATATCTAGACAGTAACAGTAAAAAACGAGACAGTAACAGTTAAAAAAAAACAAGACAGTAACAGTTCAATGTTTAGACAGTGACAGTTCGGGATTTAAATAGAAACGGTTAATATATATATATATATAAAAGGAATGATAATTGTGGTTGGACAAAGAATGACAATATTAATGGGTGAAATGAGAAAAACGTAAAATATGTACAAATATGAACAGAAAAAGGGAACATGCTCCCTTATACATGATAGGGGAACAAACTCCCATAGAGGCCGAGAACAACCCTAAACAAAAGAACTAGAAAATAAACAAGCGGCAACTGCCCCGCTAGACTACAACTGAAGCTAGAAAACCTAACCTATAAACCTAAAACAACAACTGAGAGGCAAGAAGGCAATGCACCAGCGCAACCAGCAACACTGCAGCAAGCTAACCTCGACTACAAAGCCAGGAGCAGGCATGGACACTTTTAAACTGAACAACAAAATGCAGCACAATCAGCCAGCAACACCAATAGGAGCAACAGAGGAGGCCAGCAGGTAATGCTTCAGCACAACTATCAACATAACACCCAACCAACAACACTACAACAAGCAAAACTCGACTACGAAAGCCAAGAGAAAACAAGCAAGAACACTGCACCAATAACAAGCAAGCCAGCTATAACAAGGGCCTTCAGCCAATCCAGCAAAAGGAACACCACAACCAACCACCACCTGAACCTCAGCAGGAGGCAAAAACCAGCACCCAACAACGCTGCATAAAAGGCAAAACCAGCGGCACAACAACTAGCTAACCTCAGCCCAAAGCCTAAGAGAAAGCAATCAAGAAGAACCAACAAAATAACATGCCCACAAGCAAAACAAGCAGCACAAGAGAAACATATAACCAAGACCCGGTAGGGACTTAATCAGCATAAGATCAAGAACAACACAACAAGTTCATTACAAGGTACACATAAATTAACACAGGGAACATGCTCCCTTACAAATAAAGATCCACAAAATAATGAAACCAAAAGAGAAAAAGTCAAAGAGAGGATGAGGTAGCAGAATCATCAGAGTTGCTCCAATGCTTTGGATCAGCCATAGAGGGGTTCTTGGTTGCATGTCTCCCCTGGTGGCCACAACGACTCTACTACGAGTTAGATATTGCCTTTTGATAGGCTCCATATCTGCAATAACATTACGATCGTCAGAGACATGTATAACATTTGGGGAAGCAGAGTGTTGAGCATCTGAATGTCCTGCTTCAGCTAATTTAGACCGTTTGCGCCCAGAAGATACAAGCCTCTCATCCATAGTTGTTGCAACTTCAGCAGACATTAGATTTATGGATGGTTCGTCATGAAGGCCCTTATTGTATGGTTGTTGTTTCTCAACAGCAGCAGTTTCGGCAGAAGGACTGGAACAACCAGAGCGAACAGGAGCTTCATGGGATCTCTTCTTATGTTTGTGACCAGTTCCTATGTTGCAGGTAGAAGTTGTATGCCCGAGAACCCTGCATTGTTTGCAAAAGCAAGGTAGGGATTCATACATTACCTGTTGAGTTAAGGGTGAACCATTGGGTAGGACTAGATTTACAGAAGTAGGCAGATCAATAATGTAAACAAAAAAAAAAGTAAAGATGAAATGACTCCACCATCGCTGCTGATTTTTGAATCGGCAGCAACACAGTTTCTGGCTGTCGATTTCTGAATCGGCAGCGACGCGCAGTTTTCGCTGTCGATTTCTGAATCGGCAATGACACAGTTTTATTAAAAGTTAGGGAAACAAATTGGACTGTCTTAAGGAGCTGGGAGGGAGGGGAAAAATGGTTTTGGAGAGACCAAAACAAGGATAAGAACACATCTAAACCAACCCCAAACACCCCCACCTCATTTAATGGGGAGTATAAATACAAGGAGGAGAGAGAAGGTGACCCTACCTCTTTCCAAAGTTGTCTGCAGCAGCTGCATGTCCAGCTGTATGTTGCTTTTCTCTTCCTCATTCCCAACGGAAACCTAAACGAAACTAGCAGAGAGTGCCTTGTGAACGTGTGAGGGAGAGTTGAGACCTTGAGAGAAGATTGGACAGCTGCCTAGAGGGAAGGGAAAAGAGGGCCAGAAAATGTGAGAGGAAGAAGGAGGCGAACCAGCAGCAGAAGAGAAAGAATACTGTCAAACCTTCCCCAAACTTACTTAGATTCGAAAGGTATAGGTCATGAAACTCCCTTCCTCTTGTCCTTAAGACCCAGAATCAGAAATGAAGAAGAAGACCCTAAGAAAATTGACCTAAGACCTAAGCTAGCTATGAAGGAAATTGAAATTTACTAAGAGGACAAGGAAACAGAAACGAAATGAGGCCAATTCCCAGAACATCTAACAAAGAAAAATGAATAAAATGGAAAGAACAAATCATGGTAGAGGGCCGCCTTAACTATGGGGTTGGCCAGCATGTATATGTGTGTTCTGCTGGAATTTATTGAAAACCTATAGGTTGGAATTGATGTTTCAGTGTGTGTGTTCTGCTGGAATTTGTTGAAAGATTATATGTTGGAATTGATGGTTTTACTGTGTGTGTTCTGTTGGAAATTTGATGAAAGATTATATGCTGGAATTGATGGTTTCAATATGTGTGTTCTTCTGGAACTTAGTGACAGTTTATGTTGTGGGGTTGTTACAACATTTGTATGTGTGTGTTCATGCCGAATTATATGTTTTGTAGTGAATTTGTGATTCGCTGCCGAAGTTGAGTTGTCTGCAACGAATCTGTGATTCGTTGCCAAAACTGAGTTGTCTACATCGAATTAGCATTCTCTGCCGAAGTGTGTGTTCTGCAATGAATTTGTGATTCACTGCCAAAGTTGAGTTGTTTGCAGTGAATTTGTGATTCGCTACTAAAACTGAGTTGTCTGCAGGGAATTAGCATTCGTTGCCGAAGTGCGTGTTCTGCAGTAAATTTGTGATTCGCTGCCAAAGTTGAGTTATCTGCACAGAATTTGTGATTCGCTGCCGAAACTGAGTCGTCTGCAGCGAATTAGCATTCGCTGTTGAATTGTGTGTCTTGCAGCGAATATGTGATTCACTGCCGAAGTTGAGTTGTCTGCAGCAAATCTGTGATTTGCTGCTGAAATTGAGTTGTCCGCAGCGAATTAGCATTCTACCGAATTGTGTGTTGTGCAGCGAATTTGTGATTCGCTGTCGAAGTTGAGCTGTTTGCAGCGAATTAGCATTCGCTGCCAAAAGATGTGTTGTGTAGTGAATTTGTGATTCACTACCGAAACTGAGTTGTTTGTAGCGAATTAGCATTCACTGCCAAATTGTGTGTTCTGCAGCGAAATTTGTGATTCGCTGCCGAAACTGAGTTGTCTGTAGCGAATTAGCATTCGCTGCCGAATTGTGTGTTCTGCAGCGAAATTTGTGATTCGCTCCCAAAACTGAGTTGCCTTCAGCGAATTAGCATTCGCTGCCGAATGGTATGTTCTGCAGCGAATTTGTAATTCGCTGCCGAAACTGCATTGGCTGCAGCGAATTTGTGATTCGCTGCCAAAACTGAGTTGCATGTAGCGAATTAGCATTCGCTGCCGAATTGTGTGTTCTACAGCAAAATTGTGATTCGCTGCTGAAGTTGTATTGTGTGCAGCAAATTTGTGACTCACTGCCGAAAGTGAGTTGTCAGCAGCGAAATAGCATTCGCTACCTCAAAACGTGTTGGCTGCAGCGAAGTAGCATTCGCTGCCGAAATTGTGGCGCCAATAGCGAAACAGTTTTCGCTGCCAAATTGCGCAGCCTACAACGAACCATTTTTCACAGCCGATTTCTACAATAGGCCTCCCGACATAAATGTCTTAAATGCTAGTAACAATTTCATGGTATGATGGTGTAAAATATGGAACACTTGAATGTGAACATATGAACTCTTGAAATAAGTTTGGTGACGAATGTGATTCAAAGATACAAATGTACTGATTTGTGACCATTGATGTCGTAGGTGGTGCGGTCGGGATAGGACCCTCGTCAAGACAAGAACAACCCACAGGTGGAGCAGGTATGTGACTTTCACCTTCCTTTTTCATAACGTTGAATAATGAAATACTTTATCATGAATGCTACCGTATTATGTTAGTACAGATATTAGATTGCCAAATGCTTAAATGTTGATAAATGGTTGATTAGGTTCGGCTAATGTCATCCGAAAGGATGATCGGGACAAATGAATGATTAGCTTTGGCTAATGGCATTGCTTCGGCTAATGGCATCCGAATGGATGACCGAGACAAACGATTGATTAGCTTCGGCTAACGGCATTCAAATGGATGACCAGGACAAATGAACGATTTGATTCAGCTAATGGCATCCAAATGGATGACTGGGACAAACGGTTGATTATGTAACATCCCCCATTCTAGGATAAAAATAACAATCTTATGTCAACTGAAAAACAAAGTAATTAATTTTTTTTCTATATATATTCATGGTCTCCGTATTAAAATCTATTGAAATTTCAACGAAGTCCCCCCTATACCGGAAGGTCCCAAGTTATCGACATGTAACCTGTTTACACTTCTAATAACTCGCATCTCATAACTGAATCCCGACGCAATCATCATGGGTTTCAATTCCACAAATATTCTCACACTTATCAACCATAATATTTATGATATACATTATATAACAAAATATCATTACGGATGGATAAAAAAAATATAAATACATAGACATGAAATATGGTTATATGAACTACAAAATTAAGTTCATTCAATCAAGTTTAAACATTAATTATATAAATTAAGTTAGACAAACATTTTCATGTTTACAAAATACAAGAGTATACTCCCTAGAACCTAGATTACAAGAAGGGAACATAAGTTAGGATCTACTCCTGTCATGCATGCGATGATCCTGAAACAAAATACATATTATTGAAAGGTGAATAGCACAATAAATATCACAACACGAATATCTAACAATTTCAATAGGGTAACATGCATTCATATTTTGTTCACTTCTCCCTTCTGGTTTTCACTAGAATCTCTTCCTTATTCAACTATTAATAACCGTTCCCTCTTCCACTATCAACCTCCATTCCGGACTTTATAAGATCAAACATGATTACTTTTGCTTAACACATTATCAATACCAATTTCACTAGTATCATCATCATCACCCTATAGGAGTCGATGCAAGGTGATCCCCTTACCCGGGATCCTAACATACATTAAATGTATGCTAGCCAATACATGGCGATCCCCTTACCTGGGATCCTAACATACACTAAATGTATGCTAGTTAATACATGCTTGATCCCCTTATCCGGGATCTTAACATACACTAAATATATGTTAGTCCAAACGTGGCGACCCCCTTACCTGGGATCCTAACATACACTAAATGTATGCTAGTTTCCGCCTCAAATCACACTTCTCATATTTCCTTTGTTAGTGATAATTTCATCACTTGGCAATTCAGACAACAACCTTTCACCTTGAATACATATACATTCAGTAATTCACATTTCACATCGGTAATATATTAAATCATGGAATTTAACTAGAAAGTATAGGTGCGATTCACCTACCTGCAATAAAAGCTCTACTAGTGCTCCCCTGCTGCTGCTGTTGCACCACGCCTATGGTCCCTCCTGCAAATCACAGGTTTATCTCACAAATTTTCCTCACTCAAGGATATGTTTTATAAAACCTATCATTCCTTTCTTTATATTTGAATTGTTTCTGTTTAAATCCTGAACTGTCACTATCTAGACATTGAACTATTACTATCCGACCTCTCCTTAGATTTTTAACTATATCTAGAGTTTTAGAACTCTGTTTCTAGCGAGATTAGTCTCATTGGAAAACTAAGATATGAGGCTACAACTTCTCCGAAGGAAGGAGAACCCAATTCTACCTCTAAGACAATCAAAATTGCTAATCAACAAACATTTGGACTGTTATTGTCCAACTGTTACTGTCTCGTTTTTGAACTGTTACTGTCTGACCTCTCCTAAGATTTTTAACAATATCTGGAGTTATAGAACTCTAATTGAAGTGATATTAGTCTCGTTGGAAAGCTTAGACATGATGCTACAAGTTATTTGAAAGAAGGAGAACCCAGTTCTGCCTCTAAGACAGTCAAAATTGCTTATAAACAAATATTTGGATTGTTACTGTCCAACTGTTACTGTCTCGTTTTTGAACTGTTACTGTCTGACCTCTTCTCATATTTTTAACTATATCTGGAGTTATAGAACTCTAATTCAAGCGAGATTAGTCTCATTGGAAAGCTAAGACATGAGGCTACAAGTTCTTTAGAGGAAGGAGAACCCAGTTCTACCTCTAAGATAGTCAAAATTGCTCATAAACAAACATTTGGACTGTTACTGTCCAACTGTTACTATCTCGTTTTTGAACTGTTACTGTCAGACCTCTCCTCATATTTTTAACTATATCTGGAGTTATAGAACTCCGATTCAAGCGAGATTAGTCTTGTTGGAAAACTAAGACATGAGGCTACAAGTTCTCTGAAGGAAGGAGAACCCAGTTCTTCCTCCAAGACAGTCAAAATTGCTCATCAACAAACAGTTGGACTGTTACTGTCCAACTCTTATTGTCTTGTTTTTGAACCGTTACTGTCTAGACATTGAAGTGTTACTGTCCAACCGTTACTGTCTAGACATTGAACTGTTACTGTCCGACCTCTCCTTATATTTTTAACTATATCTAGAGTTATAGAACTTCGATTCAAACGAGATTAGTCTCGTTGGAAAGCTAAGACATGAGGCTACAAGTTCTCTGAAGGAAGGAGAACCCAGTTCTACCTCTAAGACAATCAAAATTTCTCATCAACGAACCAGACCTACTACCCTATAGGGTCTGTCATGACCCAGTCTCAGTTGGTGACCCATAGCTGGAGTTCTATAACTCCAAATTGAGCAAGACCAATTTCATCAACATCCAAAACTACAATTTCTATGAGGGAACCTGATCCTAGTTCCTTCATCCTCCTACCTGGAATCCCTCTGAAAGTCAAGAGACGAAACTGTCCTGATTTGTTAACCTTTCCATTTACACACAACACATGAAGTTCTTTAATTTAGCAACTCTTACTTTTTCCTCAATTCAAGTCTCAGAACTCAAATTTATAATTTAACATCCAGACATAAATTCATAATCGACTTTGAAATGACTCATTAGACGATGTTTAGAATACCTTACCCGGTACGAATCAAGGTTTCAATCCCTCATTTTCTTTCTAATGACAGCCGACCCTCCCCTCTTCTCTTCTTGTACAATTTTTCTTGTTAATCCCTTGCCCACTAGTGTTTATTCTACCTATAACCCTTAATCTTGGATGGGTTCTTGAAATTTTAGTGTTTCTCTCTTGATTTGTAAAAATGGATACAAAAACTCCCTCTTTTCTTTCTTTACGATAGCTGCAGATTTGTTTTTGGTGAGAAGATGAGTATTTATGCTCTATAATTATTCTTATTTGCATTTAGGCCCCATTTTATTTAAGTGTATTCGTTTTGCCCCCACTTCTTTTTAGTTTAGTTTATTTTCTTTAATTTAATCCAGCCTTGATTTTCTCGGGATTTACAGATTAGCTTTGGCTGATGGCACCTGAACAGTTAAGCTCGACAAATAATGCCTTAAAAGGATAGCCGAATTTAAGATTATGGCTGATTTCAAGAATTGGTGCATCTATATGTACTACAAGTTGTTTATACCAAGTACATGAAGGAACTATAAATGTCACGCTTCAAATATGGGATAATGTTAATGTTTCATTAACTGCTAGACCGTTTATTATCATTATTATTATTAAGTAATTGCATTCTTATAAATGTTTTGTAGTGCAGCAGGGACGTCACACCAACGAGGTTCCTAGGAAACCCAATACACGGGAACCTACTTTTGCAAGGAATCGTGTAGTTGCATTCTAAATCACGATGTATGTTGTATGAATCAATGTACTGAACGTATAACTATTATTAGATCCTTTTTGTTTAAATTCATGATGACTATTAGTAGGATAGGAATGCAAACTCATGTTTATGTATGTATATTTTTAATATGAACTTCTAATCATGCAATCGTAAGTAAAGAAAAGAGGGAGTTTTTGTATCCATTTTTGCAAATCAAGAGAGAAACACCAAAATTTCAAGAACCCATCCAAGATTAAGGGTTATAGGTAGAATAAACACTGGTGGGCAAGGGATTAACAAGAAAATTTGAACAAGAAGAAAAGAGGGGAGGGTCGTCTATCATTTGAAAGAAAAGGACGGAGTTGAAGATGGAAACCTTGATTCTTACTAGGTAAGGTGTTATAAACATAGTCTTATGAGTCATTTCAAAGTCGATTATGAATTGATGGATGTATGTTGACTAACTAAGGAAATTGGTCTTGCTCAATTTGGAGTTATAGAACTCTAGCTATGGGTCACCAACCGAGATTGGGTCACGACAGACCCTGTAGGGCAGTAGGTATGGTTTGTTAATAAGCAATTTTGACTGTCTTAGAGGTAGAACTGGGTTCTCTTTCCTTCAAAGAACTTATAGCCTCGTGTCTTAGCTTTCCAACGAGACCAATCTCACTTGAAATGGAGTTCTATAACTCTAGATATAGTTAAAAATCTGAGGAGAGGTTGGACAGTAACAATCCAATGTCTAGACAGTAACATTTCGAGGTTTAAATAGTAACAGTTCAAATATTAAGAAATGACTGAAAGAAAGACTTATTGGCTGTTGATATGGTTATTATAAAACATATCCTTGAGTGAGGAAAATTTATGAGATAAACTTGTGATTTGCAGGAGGGACCACAGGCGTGGTGCAACAACAGTAGCAAGGGAGCACGAGTAGAGCTTATATTATAGGTAGGTAAATCACACCTATACTTTATAGTTAAATTCCATGATTTAATATGTTACCAATGTGAAATGTGAAATACAGAATATTGGATACTAGGTGAATGGTTGTTGTGTGAATTGTCAAGTAATGAAATTATTGCTGACAATGGAAATATGAGAAGTGTGATTTGGGGCGTGAACTAGCATACATTTAGTGTATGTTAGGATCCCAGGTAAGGGGATCGCCATGTATGGACTAGCATACATTAAATGTATGTTAGGATCCCGGATAAAGGTATCAAACATGTATTAGCTAGCATACATTTAGTGTATGTTAGGATCGCGGATAAGGGGATCAACCATGTATTGACTAGCATACATTTAGTATATGTTAGGATCCCGGGTAAGGGGATCAACCATGTATTGACTATTGTTAGGATCCCGGGTAAGGGGATCACCTTGCATCGACTCCTACGGGGTGATGATGATGATACCAGTGAAATTGGTATCGGTAATGTGTTAAGTAGAAATAATCATGATTGATCGTATAAAATCTGGAAATGGAGGTTGATAATGGGAGGGGAAATGATTTTTAGTAGTTGAACAAGAAAGAGATTCTAATGAAAGCTAGAAGTGAGAAGTGAACAAAATATGAATGCATGTTACCCTTTTTAAATTGTTAGATATTTGTGTTATATTTATTGTGATATTCATGTGTCAATAATATGTATCTTGTTTCAGGACCATCGCATGCACGACAAGAGTAGATCCTAGCTTATGTTCACTTCTTGTAATCTAGGTTATAGAGAGTATACCCTTGTATTTTGTAAACATGAAAATGTTTGTATAACTTAATTTGTATAATTAATGTTTAAATTTGATTAAATGAACTTAACTCTGTAGTTCATATAACCACGTTCCATGTATGCGTATTTATATTTTTATCCATCCATAATGATATTTGTTATATAATGTTTATCATAAATATTATGGTTGATATATATGATGATGTTTGTGGGTTTGAGACCCAGGATGTTTGGATCGGGATTGAGTTAGGAGATGCAGGTTATTAGAAGTGTAAACAGGTTAAATATCGATAACTTGGGACCTCCTGGTATAGGGAAGACTCTATCAAAATATCAGACTTTAAGATGAACACCATGAATAGATATAGAAAAAAAAATTTAACTACTCTGTTTTTTATTGATATGAGATTGTTGTTTTTATCCTGGAATGGGGGATGTTAGATTTTGGTATCAGAGCCCAGGTTACTATTCCGGGGACAAGAATAATTATATGATTTTGAAATGTGTTGCAGGATGGTGAGGACAAGGCAAGGAACCAGGATTGATCCATCCCAGTTCGGGGAAGTGATAAGAGTTTTCGTAATGAAAGTGATCAAGACTAGGATCCCTTGGCGGACACCTCCTTTCATATACATGCAACATCAGTGTACTCTTAAAGGGGTGAGTCAGTGAGACTTCAAGATGATTCGTTGTCCTGTTAGGCAGACGTATCAATGCCTGAGGTATCAGACAGGGGGGAGATAATATACCCCCACCAGTGGCACCGGTAGCTGGGTCAAACTCATTTTTAGATTATGCTTTTATGGAACATATAGTGAGAGCTATAGCAGCAGGAATGGTAGCGGGAGTCTCTAGTACAACTCCTAGATCAGGGGGAGTAGTCACCATAGTGTAGTGGGTAAAGGGTATGAGAGAGATGGGTTGTATGACTTACCGTGATGAAGAGGATGATGAGGTTGCTGGGCATTGGCTGAGGAAAGTGGAAAGAGTTATAAATCAGATGCATGTGCCAGAGGAGCTATGAGTGAATTGGGTTACTCAGCTATTGATTGAAAGTGCCCACACTTGGTGGGAGACTATTAAAGAGAGGAAATCAGGGGAGACATTGAGATGGAGGGACTTTCGTGAAGAGTTTGAGGAGAGGTACTATTCTTGGGAGCATAGGAGGGAGAAAGAACAAGATTTTTTGGATTTGAGGTAGGGAGATTTGACAGTTCTAGAGCATGAGAGGAGATTTCAGGATTTAGCAGCTTTTTCCTCCACTTACCTTCCCATAGAGCGCCACAGGATGGAGAGGTTCCGTGATGGACTGAGGCAGGAACTGAGGATGATATTGATAGCCATGCAGTTTCAGTCTATGCGGAAATTGGTACGGGTTGCTCAGGGTATGGAGAGGGTAATAAGGGATACCCCGAAGCTAGTGGTCGAGCAGAGTCAGGTAACTGGAGCTAAGAGGAGAGATTTTGAGTTTTTGACTGGGAGACCTCCTATCCCAAAGAAAGGGAAGAGCGGACAATCATCAGGATAGTTCTAGAGAAGAGGTGGGAGTTTCACCCCAGGAGGTAGCTTAGGAGGATCTAAACAGGTAAGTGGAAAAGGATCTTGGGGAGGATAGGCTAGACAGGGAGTCAAAACCGCTGGAGGGTCTACAAAGCAGAAGGGACTAGTATATCCATTCTGTTAGAGGTGTGAGCAGGGACACCCTGGAGATTGCTCTGCGATGCCGGGGAGATGTTATATTTGTAGAGGAGAGGGGCATCGATGGAAAGAGTGCCCGCATGTAGGCAGAGGTTGTTACTATTGTGGGGACACGAGTCATAGGAAAAAGGATTGTCCTCGTAGAACTACCGAGGGAGCCCATGACTAGAGGATTGAGGTTTAGAACTAGCAGCAATCAGTTACAGTCAATCGTCCTATCAGGCCTACCCAGTCAGGGACGATTGCTACTCGTGGGAGGCTCAGAAATTAAGAGGGGAGGACTCAGGGTCGGGTATATCACATGACCTACGAGGATGTGGGAGTTGTACCTGATGTGGTGGTAGGTACTTTACAGTTAGATACAATGCAAGTGTATGCTTTAATTGATCCTGGAGCTAGTCATTCCTTTGTATCTTATAGAATTGTGAATAACTTGCATGTGTCATCTAGTAACTTGGGTGTAGGAGTGACGGTTAGTACACCTTTAGGAGAGAATTTACATATTCATGATATTTATAGAGGGGTGAAGCTATATATTGGAGGATTAGAATTGAGGGTGGATCTTATGCTGTTAGAGCTATATGATTTTGACTTGATTCTGGTCATGGATTGGCTAAGTAAACATAAGGCACAAGTGGATTGTTTCACCAAGACAGTGACAATGCAAGGAATAGGTGACAAAAGAGTAGTGTTTAAAGGGGAAAGAAAAGTAATTCCAAGTTGTGTAATCTCAGTCTTAGTGGCTAGAAAGTTACTAAGGAAGGGTTGTTCTGCTTGGTTAGCCCATGTGAGAGCTAGAAAAGGGAAGCATAGATTTGGCTAGTGTTCCTATTGTGAGGGAGTTTCAAGATGTATTCCCAGAAGAGTTGCCTAGATTACCTCCAGTTAGAGAAATTGAAGTTTCCATAGAAACTATTCCAGGAATTTCTCCTATAGCCTAGTGTAAATCCCGAGAAAAAAAAAACCAAGGCTGGATTAAATTAAAGAAAATAAACTAAACTAAAAAGAAGTGGGGGCAAGAACGAATACACTTAAAGAAAATGGG
>Ga0307507_10005449_pt1 | contig 20886 bp, 9 predicted proteins | sample 7_EM_MG_FD_207223 | JGI IMG/M metagenome (GOLD analysis project Ga0307507, IMG submission 207223) | Populus trichocarpa ectomycorrhiza microbial communities from riparian zone in the Pacific Northwest, United States - 7_EM | ecosystem: Host-associated > Plants > Roots > Unclassified | place...
GAGCCGTCGCAGCGCGTGCAGCGCTGTCGTTCGACTCTGTGGTGATGGGCCCGCGACGCGTATAAAGCATCGCCCTTAACAACACCAGGAGCCTCACTGCCTCCGCTTGGGGCTCTTGTTCTACCATCTAGGGAGGCCTAGCAAGGGAAACTGGGATACGAAAACCGCCCGATATACGACTACCTGGCTCGCAGCCAGGCCCGAAACTGGCCTTATCCAGCCAGTCAATATAGACGCGTCCTAGGCGTATAACAGGACACCCTTAGGCTTGCACTAGCTCTGAGATTGCGAAGTGTGCGTAATAAGGGCGTAGGGATCCTCCTTTTATAAGAACTTGTTAAGGTTAATGCGTTGTAGATACTTCATACGAAACTTATTAAGGCCCTAAGGCCACTGCAAAGAACTTGTTAAGGCCCTACCTAGAGAACTTATTAAGGCCCCTCTATAAGGGCCTATCTGGTATCCGGTACACTTAGGTGACTTAGAAGAGGGTCTTAATAGGCGTGGTGCGCGCGACCTAGTACAGCAACAGCGACGTAATGGCGACGCAACGGCGACCAGATGGCTCAACAAGGTAGAAACACGGGTAAAGCTCTAGGCAGCGGAAACACAGGCCAGCTTCAACGGCCCTATAGCGTTTAACTTATAGTCGACTTACAGTTAACCCATAGTTAACTTATAGGCGACTCACAGGAGGGTCTTAATAGGCGTGGTGCACGCAACCTAATGCGCATATATATAAGGCGACTTATAGGAGGGTCTTAATAGGCGTGGTGCTCGCAACCTAATGCATATATATGGGGGAGGCTATAGGGGAAACATAGGCCAGTTAGACAAGGACTTAACAATTAGAGATATAGGCCAGCTTATAAAAGGGGGGGATATAAGCTTGGTTAGTAGGAGAGGGGAGAGCAGGTTATCTGGTAGGGGACTTAGTATCTTTACAGCCCCTCTCCTATAAGACACGGTTGGCCTGTTATAAAGAGACTCTTATAGGCAACACGAAATAGGAACTGGCAGCAGTATAGGGTGTTACGCCCCTATATTACTACTAGCCTCCCGTGGGGCGTAGTGCGTAGTAGCTACCGCTAGCTCTAAGGACCTTACCCCTTAGCTAGGCCCTGACCCTTGGTGCACTTAGTAGGTAGGCAGGATTACGTCCTAGCCGGAGAGACTACTACGTGGCTTAAGAGAATGGATACGCGTGTTAGTATACTAATAGACGGAACCGTTCGCCTCTAGGGCGGTATGCTAGTAAGGTATACTCAGACTTGCTAATAAACAAACCCCGTTTGCTAGTTTGTTTACTTATTTACTTTATAATTAAACAACTAATCAAGCCTAAAGGTCTAATTTTAGTAGTTAATTAAGCCTTATATCGTCCTGTTTGATTGAGTTGGTTTGCTCGTTTGATATATAAGATATAGGTATTGTTTTTGGTTAAGGGGAGGTTCTTAGTGGTTAAGTTTTAGACAGTTTTAAAATATACTATAATTATGATATAATATACGCGCTGAAAATAAATATCTAAACGCGTCTTTCTAACTTAACCCTCTAAAATCTCCTCTTTTACTTACCAATTCCTATCGCTATACTGCCTATATTATGTCTTCCCAACCTACTAAGGCTAGCCCTGTTAATTTGGCAGAGAATACGCCTGTAATCGCGCCTAGTGAAGCCTACAAAGGTTCCGATACCTTATTAGAATTAACCCCCCTCCAGGACGAATACAAAGGCCTTAATTAGGACCGTATAGAGAGATATTAATGGCCTTATTAAGACCTCCTTAGAACTCTGAGCTTTATATAGGACTATGGCTGGCGGCTCCAGCAAAGATTTGGTGAGAAAACAACCGTTTTTTTATACAAATATTGCCATCTGCATAAGATTAAGGTGACCCTATATAAAACTAGTAGAGCTACTACTTCTGCGGCAGGACACCTTACTAAGGATATAGATGGCTACTAGGTTAATTCTCGTGGTCCTATTAATTATACAATGTCTTAAAAGCGGAAGGCTTTAACTATTCTAGAGCAGATTTAACAAACCCACTATATATCACAAGCAGTTGCTAATGAGCTTATTAAGTCCTATGACTCCAATATCTTTAAATAAGCAGTTATACTATAGATCGCCGCCGGAAACCACCCTCTATGAGAAGTCGAGCGACCTGAATTTCGAGCCCTAATTACAGCCGTAAATAAAGACGCTGAGCTTAATCTCTACCAAAACTATAAGTTAATTTACAGTCAAGTTCTCGCTAAATATAATGGTAATAAAGGTGTGGTAACAGAAGAACTGGCGCAATTAATGATAAGATTTTATATATCATTTAATAGCTGGATAACGCGCGATAAGAAGAAGGCTCTTACTAGTATCTACGTTTACTATTTAGACTATTAAGGCCAGATTTAAGACTTTATGCTTACTCTACCAGAGCAGCTTGGCCTATATAGCGGCTATAACTACCACAACGTTATTGGCAATACCATTGCTGAGTATAATCTTGGTAGTCGAATTGGCTGGTTTGTTATGGATAATGCCTATAATAATAACACCTGCATTAACTTCCTTGTGGTAGAGCTTGGATTTAATAAAGAGCAACGTTAAGTGCGGTGCGCTACTTATATATTTAATCTAGTGGCTTAATTAAGTCTATTTAGAACTAATAAAGATGCGTTTAAAAATGGTGATAAGAACTTAACGGTAGGTAGGCGTTCCCCTACTATTAATTTAATTAAAACTAAGGCTTCTATAGAAAGAGCAGCAGTTCCTAGAGGAGTGGCGAAAGGAAGGCCCGCTTAAAACTCTTATTAATTTTATCTATTTAATCTGTTTGCTATAAAAGTATAAACAGTTTTATGCCTTCCAGCAAGAGGAAAATGCTATACTACTACGCGTTAATTTTAAAGTCCTCGAGCTCGTCAAGCCTATTAAGACTAGGTGGAACAGTTATTTAATAATATTTAAACGGGCCATTAAGCTTTAAGGCCCTATTTCCTTAATAATGCAGCATGATATTAATAAATGGAATAGGAAGCTCGCAACAATTAAGTCTAGTTAACAATATAGAAAGAATCCAAATCCATATTAGAAGCCTCTTAATTGACCTCTCTACGTGCAAGTTAGCGGCCTTACTTCCTACAATTGGGACGTTATTAAATAATATATTTAGCTTCTTAAGCCGCTTTAGCAGGCTATACTTAAGCTTAAAGGAAGAGGCAAGGCTAGGCGCAATAGCGCAATATAGGAAGTTATCCCTTGTATAGAGTTTTTAATGAGGCACTATGAAGAAGCTAAAGCTTAATTAACTAAGGCGATAACGGAAGATTATCCTAATTAAGAGGTAATTGAGGATTACTACAAAATTAATATTAATCGCGGGTGGGCGAAGCTTTAAAAATACTATATAGCGCTTAATTAGATGTCTATCTACTACGCAGCTTGCCTACTACACCCTAACCTTAAGCGATTCTGTTAAAATAACTAGAAAGAGAGGCCTAATTAGATAACTAGCTATAACGCTTCCTTCCAGAAGCTCTGGCTTAAGTATAAAGGAAAAAAGCTATAGTTGGCAGGGCAAGCCTCTAAGAAAAATTAGCCTTTGCAATCTAATATTAATAACTTTATTAGAAGCTTTATAGGCACCGCCTTTACTATAGCACCCTCCTTATCTGACAATTAAGAAGATGAGTATAAGTAGTGGAAGAAACTTAATTTACTAATAGAAGATTACCTATTAGTTTACGATCCGTTCTTATACTGGAGGATAATAGTAATGGAGTTTCCTAACCTTAGTTAAATGGCGCTTGATATACTAAGTATACTACTATTAAGCTGCGACTGCGAATAATTATTTAGTAAGCTTGGTAATATGCTTAAGCCTTATCGCTTATAAATGCGGCCTAATATTATCGCAGCCTTATAGTGTACACAAAGCTGGAACCGCAACGGCTTTATTAAATGTAGAAAATGACCTTTCCTAATAAGGAAATTGTACACTGGTTCGGACTTAACCGGAGATCGCGCCATTTAATTTGGTTTGCTGACTTTTAAATAGAGCGATAAGTCCTACCTAAATTTTTAATATAGCCTCCAACTTCGGTGCTATTGCGAGCCGCGATCTCCTACTTTAGGAGCTGTTTTATATACATATAATAATGTACAGGGAGGATTGGCTATATAGCCGGATTAATATTGCTGCCGTTATGGAGGCGATCGATTTTTTGGGCATCTTTTGTATAGGAAAACTCTGCATTAAAGTCGGAGTCACGTAACCTTATCTGACTTTTAAGCATAGTACTATACTAAACGCCTATCACCAAATTATAGTATAGAGCTCCTAGAACTTCCTACTGTTGCTTAAAAATGTATATAAATCTATCCAAATAGTTAAATCTAACTAAACTGTTTGCTAGTTTGATTAACCAAACGAAATAAACAAGCTTAAAGCTTTAAAATATCCAATCAACCAAACCAAAGATCGATGGTTTGAATTGTTTGTTTATTAGCAAGTCTGGGTATACTTAAGGAGCAAACAGGAGTTACTTAGGTAGGGGAGGCTTTTAGTCTAGGCCTTAACTATAGAAGGTACCCAAGGCTTCTATATTATAGGATACAGCTATAACGCCCTTATAGGATTACGCCAGTAGGTATATAAGAAGGGAGTTGCGACCCCTAGAAGCGGCAGTTTATGCCTATACCGGCGGAAACAATAAAGAAAGGCGTAAAACTAGAGGCTATGGAAGGCTCCCAAGCCGTATAAAAGCATACTAACCCTAGGAGGAGATTCTTATATAGACCGCTAGGGGGCAGTTTAGTACTTAGGTTAACCCCATTATAAAATATCCAAAAGAATGGTAAAACCCCCTGTTAATTAGTAGTGGCAGCCAACTGCTTATAGAAAGCCCCCTAGGCCTTTAGGCCTAGGTAACTGGGACTAAATACTAGAAAACTGGGGTAGAGGCCTAGATAAGTAGGTATGTCGAACTCTACTATATAACTACCTGCCACGACGCCCTTGTAGGATTACGCCAGTAGGTATATAAGAAGGGAGTTGCGACCCCTAGAAGCGGCAGCTTATGCCTATACCGGCGGAAATAATAAAGAAAGGCGTAAAACTAGAGGCTATGGAAGGCTCCCAAGCCGTACGAAAGCATACTAACTCTAGAAGGAGATTCTTATATAGACCGCTAGGGGGCGGTCTAGTACTTGGGTTAACCCCATTATAAGATATCTAAAAGAATGGTGAAACCCCCCGTTAATTAGTAGTGGCAGCTAACTGCTTATGGAAAGCCCCTTAGGCCTTTAGGCCTAGGTAACTAGGACTAAATACTAGAAAACTGGGGTAGAGGCCTAGATAAGCAGGTATGTCGAACTCTACTATATAACTACCTGCCTAATTACATATAGGCCAACAGCCGCAGAGAACTGCAGGACACTAGAGAAAGCCCACAACACCTATATAGAATGGGCAAGACGATATAGAGTCCAATTCTTACTAGAGAAATACCAGCTAATCTATTTTATAAGAAAACGTAACCAATCTGCAGATCTTTAGCATACAATCTATATCTAAGGCTTTGGGGGTCAACCGGTTCAAGGCCTAAGGGTATTAGGAGTGTAGGTAGATAGCAAGCTCTAGTGGAGCGTATATATGGCGTAAGCGGCCCGTAAGGGCCAAGTATAGTATATCGCTATATCCAGGATCGTTAATTCTATATAGGGTCCATGCTTCCAGAGGTCACGCCTACTATATACAGCAGTTGTTCGGCCAACCATGACGTATAGATCTAGCATTTGGGCCACTAGAGAAACTAAAAAAGGCCCCCCTAAATCACTTCTTAAACCACTTTAAAAGGTCTAAATAGCCTGCCTTAGGAGTATAACAGGCGGGTATAAGCGAACGGCTACAGCACTGCTTGAGAAGGAAGCCAATATTCCCCCCCTATAACTATATATTAAAGCCAATGCAATGCAAAGGGTGTAAAAGGAACGCAACTCTAATGTTATAAAGTATATTAAGACACGCCTAAACAAACTATAGAGGGACCCTAGGGTGCCCTATAGGAGAAGGAACCAACAACCCTAAAGTAGGGAAGATATATTAGGAAAACAGGTAGAGAAAGTAGAAGAAGAATAGTACGGCGCTAGGGCCCAGGCCTATATAGAGAAGGAAGGGAGACGTGTAAGAGGCCAGTAAAGACAACAGTAAGGGAAAGAAAGGAGCTAAAGTAGAGTATAAAAGAGTACTGGAAAACCATTTACCGCAATATAATACTGGTTAGACCGACGCTGGAGAGACGAATGGGAGTCAAAGGTATAGAGGTAGACTTAGGTAAGGGGAACCCAAGCCATAGTATAGGTAACGCTATAGGGGGTAAATACCTAAGGGCTCCAAGAGGGCCTAATAAAGGTAGAAAATATAATGGCAACACTCTTAAGGACAGGAATAATAGGACTAAAAGATTAGCTTCACTGGGTAGGTGTCCTAGTAAGTAGCCTAAGGTGCGAATATGGCTGGCTAAGACAGACACCAAAACACGTAATACTGTTATGCCCCTTACGCACCGGCTGAGAAGCAATGCTCTTAGCAGCTGGCATAGAAAACTATAATACACTACTCTTAATACAGAAAGGCCTTAAGGCGGCTACCTGGTGGCTTATTGGCTAAAATATGCTAGACTAGTTCTGGGTTACAAAGGAAATAGCAATAAAAGGCAAAGGGGCGAGTAATAGGCGCCCCCTAATAACTCTACAGGAGTAGAGTACAGTGTGTAATACTAGCACGTCCGTAGGTTTGTTACGGCAGCAGTGGTTCTTAAGGAGGTTAAAAAGTAAGGTAGTAGAGCACCACTAGTAACTTATAGGTGACTTATAAGCAAGCCCTAAAAGGCGGGGAGACGGATTACGGGGGTTTTTTAAATAGAGTTTTCTCCCTATATGTATATAAGGAGTAGTCCGCGTGGGCCCAACAGGGATCCGAATCGGACGTTAAGCAATGAATAATAATAATAATAATAATAATATTGCCACTAGGGCTTAGGCCCTAACTATAAAGATTTTCTGGGTTAATAAACGCTTAAATTACTGCTGTTTGTGGTATGAGCGAAGCTATAATTAGGAAGCTTGTTCAAAAGGCTTATTTACGCGGCTTTGACGAAACTAAAGACCGCAAAATCCTTAATATCTATTTTAGAGATTCGGCCCGAATAGGTCGTCCTTTAAAATATACGTCTATAAAGATTTAGAGGTTATTAATAAGGGTTGTTATAACCGTTATTACGGACGCTTTAAGTATAATATTATAACTACTTAGAGAAGAGTTAGAGGAAGCTAGTTAGTTAATAGGAGTACGGTCTAGGATGGAACTGGTGGAGCTGTATAATAAGGAATAGTAAGTAAGGTTATGTGGTATAATCTATATAATCTATGGCGGAGCTAGTAAAGTAGACAGAGTAGATAGAGCAACAACCCTCTTAGGAGTAAGGATGTGTATTTAAAGGACTATAGTCCCTTATAGTCCCTACCTAGATAGTGCCTTTCTTTATAGTAAATCTTAAAATATACCGGAGTTAATCTATTAGGCAACTACTCTACTAGTTAATTATACTTGTTATATTATTAACTTCCTATTTACCTATATAACCTAGCCAAATAATAAGTCTACCGTAGTATTTCCTATGAGGCTTTGTTATATATTTACTACCTAGTTATAGTATTAACAAAGTTAAATAATATGCTACTAAAAGCACTAGTTATAACGCTATTTATAGTAGCTATAACCTTAGGGTTAGGAGGAGACACTAGTATAAAGGATACTAATTTATAGCTAGTCACGGTGGGTTGGTTATAGGAAATAGTTAATTAATTAATAGATAATAATTAGATACTTAAAGACCGAATTAATAGAATTAGAGTAGCTAAGGTTAAGTTACCGTCTATTAAACAATTCTTAGGAGAAAAGTTGAAACTTAAGGGATTCCTTATGTAAATGCACTTTAAGGTTATATAAGAGGGAGTAAAGTTAGCAACACCTGTAGACCAAGTGGCGTATATAGAACTATTCTTAATAGGAAGAGCGCTGAAGTAGTTTAAACCTTACGTTACTAAAATTTAAGTAAACGGAATAATAACTACTAATTAAGAAGTATGGTATATATTTACTAACTAGAACGGGTTTATAGAAAGGTTAATATAGATATTTAGCAGCCTGAAAGTAATAACTATAGTAGAACGAAAGCTTTAAAACCTAGTATAACGCACTTTAGCAATTAAGTATATAATATAGTTTTAGACACTTATAATATGGGTTAAGTAGAATAATAAGGCGCTTATAGCATAGTATAAATAGGGACTTAAGGCTAAAGTCTAGGATATAATTATCCTAATAGAAGATATGGAAACTCTAAGGGAGTTAATAGATTAGGTAGTTAAGATTAATAATAGATATAACGGAACCTTGTAGCAAGAACTACGATGGGTCCTATTATTGGGCCGGGTATATAGATATAAACAGGTTAACAACATAACAATAACTGGTAGAGTGGTTGCCTAACAGATTAACTCCAATTATATTCTAAGATTTACTATAAAGAGAGAACTATCTAGGTAGGGACTGTGGTCCTTTAAATACACAACTATACGCCTAAGAAATCCCTTCGCTTTATAAGGTATATATGCTCTGTCTACTCCGTTATAGATTACACAGATTATATAGATTATATAGATTATATTACGTAACCTCAGCTACTATTCCTTGTTATATAGTTCCACCGGATTTATCCTAGACTATGCCTATATTAACCAACTAGCTTCTACCAACTCCTCTCTAAGTAGTTATAATATTATACTTAAGCTGTCTGTAATACTATCTCCCTTCTCTTTATCTTTGTCCTTAAAAATTCCTAATATCTCCAAGTTGTCTACTAGAGGTGTAATGTCCGTTTAATTAATCTGGTTAATATCCTTACTTATTATACCTAAAGCATCTTCTTCTTCTTCTATAGCTCGTTAGTCTCGCACCGTTGCTGCAATACTATCTCTAGGTAAGATAATGCCGTCTCTATATTCTTGTTGTGTGAAAGAGGGGTTAGTTTATATCACACTAGCGAGTCCTTTATCTTAACAACCTTTCTCTTATTTAGAGTGCACTAAAGCAAACGTTTAATTATCTTGCAACGTTCGCTCTATCTCTAATACTAAGTATACGCGTCCTATAACTCTTAATAGTTTTTAGGTTCCCTAAGTAACCTATTATAGGGTCTTATATTTAATCTACCGCTAAGAAGCTTAACGGGGAGCTAGCCTCCGTATTGCTTAAGGTTTAATAGGTCTTAGAAGAGTCTATATATACCCTTAAAGCTTAGCGTCTGGCTTATACTTATCTTTAACGTCTTAAACATATTCGCGAGAAGGTTTGTTTTAAGGAGTAGAAACTTATTTAATAGGGTCTGTCTAAGCTAGGTAATAAAAGAACGGGCTCTTCTTCTGTAAGGGAAACAACTCTAAATAGCTCAGCAATTACTCCTCTTAGGTCCCCCTTAGGTGACTTATTTTTTAGCAATCCTTCTTTATTAATACTACCTAACCTACTTTCTTTTAATACTCCTGTACCTTTCCTATAGCGTTCTCTAGGTTGCTTAGTAGTTCCTAGGTAGTCTTACTATAGCCTATCTACTTTACTTTATATTATATTTCATTATCCACGTCCTTGTAACTAATAATCTTTAAAACTTACTATTTGTCTTCTTCTTGCCCTCTATACATGTCTGCTTTATAGACTAGTGGCTTAACATTCCCGTATGCTAGCTCTAGCATTACAACATGCTATATAGGGTAAACTTTTATTTTAGCTAGTAGGTTTAACTTAAACATAATTAATAAAATCCTTTACGTAATTTTAAATGGTTCTAGTCTAACGTGGTCTAATTTCTTGCTTAGTTGTTAACTCTTAAAAATTTTGTGTAGTAGCTATACTTTATCTCCCTCTTTAAGATCTGGTCCCTTAGATCTCTTAGTATTATAGTACCTTTTTATTCGCTCTTATACTAGTTTAGCTATTTCTTTAAGGTCTGTATAAAGATTTATTAAAGTCTCTATTCTTTCTTTAGCTGTATTACTCGTTTTCTTTACTTATTATGGCAATAATAACGATCTTGGCTTATACCTATAGTTTACCTTAAACGGTAACGTTCCTATTTCTTCTTATAGTGTTACAGTATACGCAAACTATGTAACTAGTAATAATAATACCCAGTTGTTCTATATATAATTAATATAGTGCCTTAGATACTGTTCCAGTGTCTAGTTTAATCTTTCTATTTATCCGTCCGTCTGCGAATAATACGCTATTAAGGTTGCTGCGCGAACTCCTTATTCTACCAAAAATACCTCCTAGAATGCTGCTATAAATCTTAAATCTCTGTCTAATATAATCTTGCTTAGTGCTCCATGTCTTATAAATACTTCCTTAATATAGATTCTAGCGACATCCTCTACTAATATCTCCTCTATATATACTATAAAGTACTTTTACTTTATAAACTTGTCTACTATTACTAAGATCACATTATAATCTTGTCCTATAATAGGATCTTTTAACTTTAGTAACTTAATAATAAAGTCCTATAATATAACTTCCTATAGTCTTTCTGGTATTTTAATAGGTTGTAGCCCTCTATATAGCTTATGCCTTATTAGTTTATTCCTTTAGTAATCTAGATATTCTTTTATAACTTATCTCGCTAGTCCCCAGATTCCTTAAATAATATACTCTTTTTAAAGTCTTAACACTAAGCCTATAGCTTTATTATATCCTTAAGTTAGTCCCTTATAGAATAACTTAATAAACTCTTTTATAATAGACCTTAGAACATAGGTTACTTCTCTATTCTTATACTATTCTATATCCAGATTCTCTGCCTGCGCTTCTTAGATCTTCTGTGTCCAATTACTCTCTAGTAATTTATGGATCTGACTTTCTCTGGTTACTATAACCTTAGGATAATTATACCTAATTAATCCGTCTTAATCCTTTTACAACAAAGCCCCTAATAGCTTTTTATTACTCTATAGTTCTGCTTTCCTACTTAGAGCGTCTGCTTATGCATTATCTATACCCTTAGTATGCTGAATTTTAAAATGGTATTTTATAAGCATTTCCACCTATCTAACCTATCTTTGGTTGAGTTCCTTTGTTATTAAGAATCCTGTAAGGTTCTTATAGTCTATCTTAACCATAAATAGTTTTTCTATACCTTGTAAGAATGCTTTCTATTTCTTTAACGCTATAACTATACCTAACAACTCCTTATTATAGATGTCGTAGTTTAGTTCTAGTGGTGTTATCTTTCAACTATAGTATGCTACTAGATGCTATGCGTCCTAATGCTTTTATAGTAAATATACTCCTAGTGCAAAGTCTAATGCATCTATCTTAACAACTATCTTTAACTTTGGTTAATAGATCTTAAGGACTAGTTCTTAGGTAAATAACTCTTTAAGTTCTTAGAATAGCTTCTTCTACTTACTACCTTAAACCTACAGTTCCTCCTTTTTTGTTAACTGTCGGAATGTTAGTTATGTGACGTGGTCACGAGACCACGAAGCGAGGCTAGCTAACCTGACCTTGGAGCAACCCCTTACTTCTAGACAACAATTAACTACCAACTTCAACACCGCATACGTACCACTATAAGTGATATTCGTGCACGTTAATGAAGCGAGTATACCAACACTGATCAATAGACGTACAGATTAGGAAATACGCAATAAGCTAGAGCTTGAGAACCGTACTGAAAACAGTATACGGATCGCCTGGCCTTGTCTATTCCAGTTAAAGGAGAAAGCTATATTACCCTTAAAGCTCAAGACCACGTATCAGCTTAACTGCTAACACGTTAAATCGCCTAGAGAATTATATCTTTACTTAGAGAAGATTGCGACCTCCCTTAAGCTTGAGAGAATTTGTACTGGCCTTACAGCCAATATAACAGATCGCTGAGAGAATCGCAGTCTTGCTAAAAACACTTTATAGGCCCGACGGCTATAAAGGACGTACACACCCAAACACCCTTACCTCGATACCCTCACCTCGACACCCTCACCTTGACACCCTCACCTCGACACCCTCACCTCGACACCCTCACCTCGACACCCTCACCTCGACGACCTTAACCTTGACCTCGACCTCAACCTCGACCTCGACCTTAATCTTGAACTACAATATATATAAGGACTAGTACACTGCTTTGCACAACAAGATGGATCCTAAATGGAAGGAGAGAATCGCCAGACATGGTTACGGGATTGATATAGCAACTGCCTCGGAGGAAGACCTAGAAGAATATGTAGAAATGAAAATCTATGAGTATACATATAAGAACTTTACGGATTATATACTATGGTCGCTATTCCAAGAAGAATTTGAAGGCTTTACTATTAAGGACTTTAGAAAGATACGCTCTGTTACTAAAGCAAAGCTCCGTACTTACCTACTCTAAAGAGGAGTATACATCGCTACACACAGCAACAGATACCCACTTTATAAGGTTCTGCATAATGTCCTTACAGAAGAGGAACCTTACGAATGGACAGATAAGGAAATTATAGGAGCTCTTAAGGAAGTCAGCCCTATAATTACAGTGGCATTACGAGAATAACTTAACTTAATATAAACAGCTCTAATATTAAATTAAGCTATAACCCTATTAGTTATAGCCTCTTTAGTTCCTACAACCCCCCCCTATAGCCTACTACCTTCCCACACGGTGCCGACGCCTGTAAACTATTAACTACCTCCACTACCTCTGACGCCTATAATTTAGCCTATAGCTACAGCTACAACACCTGGAACGTAAATACCTACCCCTACAACACCCTAACTAGCTATTGCATCTATACCCCAGCAAACTGCACCAACTGCTACCTAACAGCAAGCTGCACCTACCTCTACCCAGGATTAACTACTTACCCTCCTTACTTAACTCCTACAGATGTAGAACTAGCAATTATTGCCTATGGCAACTGCCTCTATTCTCCCTCTAGTAACCGCTCCTACTCTACCTGGTGCTCCTCCTGCCCAGTATCTTTACCCTGGTACTGCCAATACCGACCCTACTATGCACCTGCCTATATACAGCAAAGAGGCAGCTACTATCGCCAAGATCTATACAGACGACCAGAAGTACGATGGAGTGAGTGATAGCTTTAACTTTAAGTTAACTATCTTCTATGATATCTGCAAGAGAGCTGGTCTACCTCCTAAAGGCTATATAACTGCATTCCCAACTATGCTAAAGGGACTTGCTCAGGATCACTACTATAATAGTAGCCTTTTAACTAGATTATTTACTGAGGCATGCAACTATATGCGTTACTTCTTTAAAGGACTAGAGTACTATTGGAGAAACCTTACTAAATGGAACGCTACCGACTTCTAAGGAATCATTAACGAGAACCCTAATAAGCAAATCTATTAGAGTTTCCAACTACTCCTTAATAAGCTCTTAAAATATCACCACGGATTATACCTAGAATTTTGTATAGACCTCTTCCTTATAAATAAGCTAGTTACCGCTTGCTAAGGAGTACTAGTATGCCGTATCGCTATTTCTAACCCTTCTAAAGACCTCTCCCAGTTAATTAGTAAGCTACAATCTTCTATAGTTATATAGGAGAAGGAACACCCTTTCTAGGCCTTAATAAGACCGTCTTAGGGAGCCTACTTTACGGATCGTATATACCGCCGTGATATCTGTAACAACTGTAACTGAACCTGCTCCTATAGACAAAACACCGTTAGGTCCCTAAAGACCAAGTGCTATATTTGCTAAAAGGCGAGCTGCCGCTTATGGAAACATATAGAGGAGGAGCGGAACCGTTCTAGAAATGAGTACAAAAGACGTTTTAACAATAGCAAGGGCCGTAACGGTAACTTTAAAGAACGCTTTAGACAATACACTATCTACTATAAAGGAGACAACGATAATGAGTGCAATAAGACTTTTAAAGCTCTTATGCTAGACATAGACGCTGACAAAAACACTAATAACGATAACAGTGAGGAAGAACTAGAAGACCCTAACGGCTACTACCTTATATTATTTAGGACTCTTACTACAGACAAAGCAACCTCTATAAGTATAGAACTAGCCAACAAGGCTTATGCTTACTTACTTACTATAACCTCCACGGAACCTACTACGGAAACTGACCCGTTTAACTATAACACAACAACCGCCGTTTCACGCTATACTTCTACGGTATTTATGGGAATTATAATCAATACTAGTGCGTTAAAGAAGTCTATAGCTGGTTACGGACAATTCCAGGCACTATAGAACGCGGACTAATTTATAAGACTTAATACCTCAACTAAAGGACAAGTTAACGTGCAGTTTGGCATTAGAATTGCTACCTCCATTAGAACTATAGATGTTGTTACCCCTATAGGCAAGATACAGTTTTATATTGTCCATACGGATACCCCCTTCTTGCTCTATTTAGCGGATATGGACAGACTTTAAATCTACTATAACAACCTTAGAAACGTTGTTATTACTTATACTAAAAAAGTGCCAGTAGTGCAATAGTTTGGCTACCTATTTCTCCTATGGAGCTTATTACTATAGTTATATTTATCTAAATCCTTTAACGCGAACCCCTGCTACTTAACAGATATAGAGCTACGGCGCCTATATTACCGATTTAGACATCCCTTAGTTAAGAAATTGCAAAAGCTACTCTACTATACTGGCTATAAAACTAATAGAATGGCTATTAAGCAACTAACCAAGTTCTGCTACTACTATTAGAAGTTTAGCAAATTACTAAGCAGATTCCGCTTCACCCTATAAGACGACATTAATTTTAACTATAATATTATTATTAACATTATGTACATTAGCGGATTACCCCTCTTATACGTCGTTAATAAAGGAACGCAATTCTAAGCCGGTAGATAGCTACAAGATATTAGCGCCAAACACATATAGGACGTTCTATAGATGTGCTAGATTAATACCTACCTAGGGCCACTAGACCTAATTACCTACGATACCAGAAAGAACTTTATTAGTAAGGAATTTAAGCAATACGCCACCATTATGGGAATTAGTATAAAGGGAGTACCGGTTAAAGCACATAACTCTATTAGAATGGTAGAGCGCTACTATAGTCTATTACAGCGAGCCTACTAGATTATTATAACTGAAATCCCTAATATTAATAAGGAGATGGGACTCCAAATGGCGTTTAAAGCAATTAACGATTTAGCTGGCCCTAAAGGACTAGTTCCTATACTTTTAGTCTTTAGAGCCTACCCCCAAATAGTTAAATCTAATATACCATCCCCTACTGTTATATAACGCGCTGCCGCAATTAAAAAGGCTATAGTAGAGATACAGAAGCTATAAGCTAAACAATAGATTACTAACGCGTTAAATATGCGAAACAGACCCAATACTAATGCGATTTATGATCTCCTACTAAACTTACCTGTTTTGGTCTGGAGAGAAGGAAACACTGGCCAAAGCGGCTATTAGGATAGGCCATTTACCTTACTTACCGTTAAGGGTAAAACATGCACTGTTAAGCTGTCTAGCGGACCTATAGCCTTCTAATTTACGGTTGTAAAACCCTACCTTTAAGCAACTAAATCGTAGAAGTAAATTATTGGACTAGAGTCACCACCTGAACCTTTACTTAGGTTAGCCCTTTCTAAGACTATCTTAGAGAGACCTACTAAAGCTTAGTAATAACCCCTAAAATAAGGCAGAGGACGCCCTTGCAAATACCCTCTACTTATGGCCATGACTGATATCACCATCTACCTATAGGATAATAGTTAATTTAGTACCTAATTTAGCGCCTCCTAATAGAAGGAGCTTACTGGTCTACTTAAGAAGGGAATTTTTGAGATTGTAAGACTTATGGATATACCACAAGGCGTACAACTCTTTAACTCGCGATTTATTAACAAGATTAAGAATAAGGGAACTAATAAAGCCTTTAAGAAATCCTAACTAGTCATGCAAGCTTATAATAACTTAGAAAAGGAACTGGTTCTTACCTAATTACCAACCATTTAACGAGTTAGCCAACGACTAATTCTCTATATTGCCGCCATAAAGCTTCCATAAGCACGACTTTACCTCTAAGATATTTCACAGGCCTATATACAATTAACCACTACACTAAATTAAGAGTTCTATGTACAACCTCTATATAAGCTAATTAAGCAACTTAGGATTAACAAGGCCTCTATTCTAAAGGTTATAAAACCACTTTACGGAGTACCGGAAGCCGGTAACCACTGGTTTAAGATATATTACTTGCATTACATCTAATAGTTATATATGGACCAGTCTACGTACAACCCCTGCCTCCTATAGAGTAATAAACCCTTTAGTATTATAGGCCTATAAACCAATAATACTCTATTCCTGGTAGATAAGACCTTTATAAACACAGAGCAAAACGAGCTGTATAAGGCCAAGTTTATAGCTAAGGAACGGGAACAACTTACTATTAATACGCCCATTAAGTTTAACGGTAGAGTTATTTAGCTACTAACTAATAGGAGCATTACGCTTACTTAGGAACAACAATGTATAAACCTTAGTATAATTAGCACCAAGCTTGCTACAAGTATAGGATTAAGAGGAGCCACAAGAACCTTAACTCTAAAGAACTAGTATATCGCTTAACGTGCTAGAGGTGTATATATTGCTTTAGTGTGCCAGCCAGAAGCCTTATTTAATTTATCTTTTGCTGCCTAGGTAATTAACCCCAACAAGAAAGATATAAAACAGTTAAATAAGCGTCTAAACTGGCAAATCGAGAATGCTAATAGAGGTCTTAAGTTTGTTAAGTTAGATATTAAAACCCTACAGCTACTAGTATTTACGGATACGTTATTTGCCAACAACAAGGACCTCTCTTTACAGATCGGCTACGTCCTTATACTAGCTGATGCTATAAAGAAGGCTAATATCGTTCATTGGAGCTTAGTTAAGTGCAAAAGAGTTACTTGGAGCGTACTAGCTTTTAAACTCTACGGCACGGCCCACGGCTTTAACATCGGCGTTATAATTAAGTCTATAGTAGACAAGATCCTACAAATTAACCTTCTACTTATACTTTGCACTAACTCTAAGTCCTTATATAACTGTCTAGTACGACTCAGAACCACCTAAGAAAAACGCCTAATAATTAATATAATGTGCCTTTGGCAAGCCTATGAACGGAGACAGATTATAGAGGTAAAATGGATTAATAAAGAGGCCAACCCTGCTAACGCCATGACGAAGAGAAAACCCTACGTGGCTCTTTAACGGCTTATTAATATAAACCGAATTAACCCACAAGTTATAGGATGGGTTGAACGAACGAACTTAGATTTAGCTTAGCGTTAGGTAACTAATTGTGACAGTGCGGACCCTAAATTTAACCAACTAATTAGGATTTTCCATGCCCAGTATGGAAAATTGCTATTGGCTTGCTTACTACTAGCGCCTTGGCGGCCCTTACAATATATTAACCTGCTACCCCTAATAACTCTTCTTCTTCTTCTCTTCCTTAGCGTAGTATCTCCGTAATACAGTATTTTACAGGCTTTGGTTTAGAGATATTTATACGAGCCGTAATACGGGTTATGTAATTACGGACCTGTAAAAGGAGCGTGGAAGCTATTGTGTATACACTATAAATAGTCTAAAAGTAAACTTAACTTTAGAGTGTAGATTAGCCTTCTTTTTAGAGTTGCTTTAGTGTCGGAATGTTAGTTATATAACGTGGTTATAAGACTATAAAGCGAGGCTAGCTAACCTAACCTTGGAGCAACCCCTTACTTCTAGATAACAATTAACTACCAACTTTAACACCGCATACGTACCACTATAAGTGATATTCGTGCACGTTAATAAAGTGAGTATACCGACATTAACCTTATTAATGGCTTAATACTTTTTAACCATTATACTATAAACCTCCTATAGTAGTTGCAAAACCCTAGGAACGATTTTAACTGCGTAATATTCTCTAGTTCTTACCAACTCACTATGGCTTTAATTTTCTTTAGGTCTATACTAATTCTTCCTAGTTCTATAATAAATCCTATAAAATTAGTCTTTCTTATAAAGAACTCGCATTTTTTAATTATTACTAGCATCTATTCTTCTTATAGTCTCTTTAAGACCCATTTAACGTGTTTTTTATATTCTTTCTTACTCTCTAAGTAGATAATAATAATATTAAAATATGCTATAATAAACTTATTAAGGTGTTCTCCTAACACATTATTAATTCGCTTTTAGAACGTTACTAGTATATTTATAAGCCTAAACTGTATAACTAATGGTTTATATAGTCCTTCCTTTGACCTAAAAGCTGCTTTTTATTTGTCGCCTTTCTTGATCCTAATCTAATAGTACACCCATTTTAGATCTATCTTTGTAAAGATCTTTACGTTGCCTATCCTGTCTTAGATTTCGCTAATTAAGGGTAAAGGATACCTATCCTTTCTGGTGATACTATTTAACTGTCTATAGTCTGTACACATCCTAAGTTTTCTGTTTTTCTTTAGGATAAATAATATTAGATATTCTACTAATAACTGCGATGGTCTAATATATCCCTTTTATAAATTCTCCTAGACAAACTCCTTAAGCGCCACTAACTCTACTTTAGTAAGCTTATAGATTAGAAAGAACTTTAGACTTATTCCCTCTTTTAACTCTATCTTATAGTCCCATGCTATATGCTCTAATAGCTTTTTACTTTCTAGTAACTATAACTTTTTACTATACTTATGGTATCTCTTTAGTATATAACTTAAGCCTTACTTAGTCTCTTTATATATTGCTCCAACCTAGTATTATACCAACTTGGTTTACTACCGTACTTTATATTATTAAGTATCTCTAATATTAACCTAGCCTATAACCCAATTAATCTTTAAATTATATTCCTATAACTAAGGTATTCCTAGTATCGCCTTATCCTTTCCTAATAGTAGGATATTAAAAGACATTCTAACTGGTCTCCCTTTAATAGTTAACTAAATAGGTCCTATTTTAAGATTAATAATGCCTCCTCTATAGGCTATCTAATCTCCTAAAACTGTTGTAAGTGGATATAGGTGTTTTTTCTATCTATATGGTAACCCTATCCTTTCTACTACTACTAGTAATACGTGGTTTCTTATTACTCTACTATCTACTAGTGCTTTAAACTGCTAACCTTGCCACTTAACTTATAAGTTTAGGTGTTGTCCTTAGACTCCTTTAAGGGTCTAAGGCTCTACTACTAGTTCCCTCTAGTTCTATAGGCCTTCCCTTTTTCTAACTATTAGCTACTAGATCCTGCTTATACTTAGTCCACCTTTAGCTAATACTTAGTTTATTTCTTTTCCTCTATATACTATAGATAAGTGTTCTCTGGGCAGTCCCACCACTATTGTCTATCTAGGCATTCTTCCATAAGGAATCTTCTAGGTTAAAGTATTAGGTCCCCTTAACTCTATACTTCTACTAGGTGCTATCTATATATATATTTAGCGTCTCTAAACCGCTTTTCTTCTAGTGCCTAATATATCCTTACTAGGTATTTCTGGTTTTTGTCTTTTAGTGTCCTATATATATTATATATATTATCCACACAAGCTATCTATAATAATGTATAATACGCTAGGTGACTTAGGTTAACTCTTAGCTTATCTCCATCCTTAAATTTAAACTTATACCTAGTTAACCTAACTACTGGTATTTCTGTTATGGGTATTAAGATTTATTATTCTCTTCTCTAATCCCTAGATCCCTCTTCTAGGTTCCTTAATATTATAATTAATGCTCCTTTAATATAATTTATGTGTTTTTCCGTAATAGGTTAGTTTTAGATAACTTTTTTATCTAGCCATATATAAAAGTCTTCCTATTTATCATTATATTGTTGCCTATACCACTTTTCGTATAACTAGTTTAGTGTATATAGTCTATCTATAAGAAAGTACCTTGTTATTACTGCATTATAATATCCTTTAGTGTGTCTTTCTTTAAATCTAACTAGAATGTCTAAATTCTCTTCTTATTCCAGTTTATCCAACTACTTTACTCTAAGTATCCCTATACTAGGCCTATTAGTAACTCTTTATATAGGTGCTCTGTCCCTTATATAACCTAGTATAGCCGACCTCTTATCTAGCTTTTACTCTTACTATATAATAATTCTTTACCTAAACTTATTTATAGTTTTTTATTTTCTACGTCTTGTAGCTAGATCCTTAAAGTCGTCTTGCTTTCTAATCTTAGTATTAACTTTTTAATCTTTAGGCTAAACACTATATTTACCTAAAATTACTATAGTCCTTATTTGTTTCTTAAAATCTTGGCTTTCTAATAATATTCTTATTTATTCCCTAAACTTGTGGTTCTTAAACTTGCGTTCTATACTTATTTATTTGTTACTAAACTAAGTTACTACTCTTTCCCATTGGTTTTTGTTTGTTATAGGCTTTTAAGCTATCCTTATTATACCTAGCAAGTCTAGAGCTTTCCTTATCTCTTCTTAAGAATCTTAGACCTATGGCCTTTTGCCTTTTATAAGTAGTAAGCTAACACTAGCAGTCGTCTACTTGCTTAATTATCTCTAGATATTACTCCTTCTATCTTATAAAGCGATAGATATTATATCTAATGGTGTTATAATACCCATTACTAGGCTTGGTGAAAATAAGCAAATACGATGTCGATTCAATATAAACCGGAAAATTATATTTCCGCAACATTAAAATAAATTAAACTCATATAACTGTATGAGTGATGTTATTTGCACTACCTGGGTGCGCCTAGGCTGCACGAGGCTCTGCACGAAGGTCTACACGAAGCT
>Ga0307507_10005450_pt1 | contig 20880 bp, 4 predicted proteins | sample 7_EM_MG_FD_207223 | JGI IMG/M metagenome (GOLD analysis project Ga0307507, IMG submission 207223) | Populus trichocarpa ectomycorrhiza microbial communities from riparian zone in the Pacific Northwest, United States - 7_EM | ecosystem: Host-associated > Plants > Roots > Unclassified | place...
GCAAGGCTGTAAAGACGGCTGCAGAATTACGCTTTTGACTAGTACCGCTAGTAGGTGTAGTACACAGGCGATTAGGGCGGCTAGTGCGTGCATTTATGCTTTCGACCAGTGACGCTGGTGGGTATAGTGTATAGGCAACTAGTACGGCTAATGGGTGTATTTATTTCAGTACGAGTCTAATAGGTATCTTACTAGGAGAAAGGTTTCCTGCGTTTTATTTTATGCTTTCCTTTTTCTATTCTGCTTTTGCTATACTTTTGTTTGGCTATTCTTCTGTAGGATAGAACGTTAGGGGACAACGTTCTTGGTGGGGGAGGTATGTGGTGGTGTAGATTGGACGTCGCCTACTGTCTTGGCATTTTCCTGTATTTATTGAGCTTCGGCTTTCCTCCTTTCCTCCTTATCTCACAGAAATCACGAACCTACCGGAATACATTCTTTTCTTTCTTTATTACCGACAGAGAGACAGACAGACAGACAGACTGACTGACTGACTGATAGATAGATAGTACCGTGACTTTCCTATCTGAGAGACACCGTACCCTTCCACACTGTAAAGTCTCTTCGTAGCTTAAAGCCCTAGGGGCTCCAGATAAGGGTCAATTAAGATAAGACTAAGATTATTAATCAGTTAACCTATTTTATTAATAAATAGCTCTATATACACTATCTAACAGTTATAAGCCTGGTCCGCCGACTCAAGAAGCTATTTAGCCATTACTCAATTATTTAAAGAAATTCTACCTTATTGTTAAACTCTAATACCTTATTGTTATAGGACGCAGACTCTAACATAAATCCTACCTTAATTGTCACAGGACGAGATTTTATAAGATTCCACGAGATTCCACAAGATTCCACCTTAATTATTATAGGACAATCCTAATAACAAGGACGATCCTAATAATAAGGACAATTCTAATAATAAGGATAATCCTAATAACAAAATACCATCTCAATTCCTCCTTTGCCTATTAGTCAAATAACTCTACCATTAAGTTCGTTAACTATAATCATCCTTAATAAGCCAGAAGACTAGGAGCAATAGCTATAGCAACTCCAATCTCTTATGGATTAGCGAATTTAGACCTATATTAACCTAGATAATGCAGCACCTTAACGAGGTCTACTATAAGAACCACCCTATTTAGAAGTTATTGATTTTAATAAGGATGCAACCTTATATATATAGCTCTCAACATATTAATAGAAAGCGTATAAGAATAGCAGATAATACTATAACTAGGATATAAAGTATTTTCTAAAATAAAAAGAGCACCTTTAACAGATGCGTATCCAGATTATATTTATAGTATTAATTTAAAAGAAGCTACTGCTTAACCCTTCCTTAACCATTAAGGAATGGCTATCTTGGTTAAAGGAGAACATAAAACCTACCTTGTTATTTATTAGGAAGAAGGTATAATACTAGTATATAAAAGCCCTTAAGGGGTTTAAACACGTGTTAAAGTTAAACTAATGGCTAGATTAATGGGAACACGTAATATTACTAGGAGAGAAGTATAAAATTCCCTAAATATCTAATAGAATCTAGCTTTAAGAATTAGTAGAAGTTATTTAACCTTTTAACAACGCCTACTGTATAAAGTACACTACCGAGTTAAATAACCCTTAGAAGTTAAGATCTTCTATATACCGCAGAGTAGCAAAGAAGCTATAAAAAAGACTTAGAATACCCTTAAATAAAGCCAATACTACTATAAAAAGAAGTACCTTTAATTCAGACTTCGTAGAGCAAGCTATTAAGGATCACTCTAATACTACTAAAGGTTTATAAAAAGAAAGAGCCTTAGTACGCAAGAACTGCTTAAAGAGAGCTAAGACACTAGTAGATAAAGAGACGTCCTATAAGAAGCTAATACCTAAGTGCCTAGCGTGTAGAATACGAGGACACTCCCTTTGGGGCTATTAGTGTTTATTTAAAGATAAGAGACCTATAGGAGTTATAATTAGAGATGCTCGCATTAAAAAGGCACTAAAGAAGGTAGAAAAGAATAAGGATCTTACTAACCAAGTTGCGAAGATTAGACTTAAAGAATAAGAAGATAAGGCTTAATAACGACAGGATAAGAGTTAGGAAGTTAAGATTAAGGAAGAAGCTAATGTGATATTTCTAGAATAGTTTTACACCAGTTAACTCTATCTACTAAAGCTATTAACTATTCTTAACTAAGGAACCACTCTATATATCTTTAATAATCTCTCTTATTTCTATAACTTTAGGAAAGCTCTAAGATACAAATATATAATCGCCGGCAGCTTAGAAGTGCCTATACTAGGCTACAGCGATATTACTATTTAAGTTATAAAACCAGATAAGAGTAAGGGAATCCTATATCTTAAGGACGTTGCCTTTTATATAGACTTTAACATAAATCTAGTATTATTCCATCTACTTTAAAAATAAGGGTACTACTAGGACAATAAAGGAGACAATAATCTCCTAGTTTGGAAAGATAATATAATCCTATATTAAATAGAAGAACGTTACGGATAATACACTATTAAATATATCCAACTAGGAAGTCTATTAGCGTTTAATATAAGCTAACTACTACGCCGCCAACGGAAGCATAGAATATTATTAAGAGACGTTCATCCAAATTTAAAAGGGGATATATAACTATAGTATCTGCATCTAGGGCATCTAGGACCTATAATCCTTTATTATCTAGGTATTAACGCCCTAGGAGTTAGACTTTAAGGCCCTAAGACAACGGAATATTAACACTACAGTCTTACCAAGATTAAGCGTTAGGTCTTAAGAAGGTTCTTAAATTAGAATATTAATAAACCCTATCTTAACCTCCATATTAACTAGACTAACCTTAAGAAGGCGCATACTAGATTTATATAAGTTATACTTATCTACAACACCTTCTTAGGAAAATCCTTCCTATATTTTATAATAACGCATAGTAAGAAAAAGGAGACACTATAAGTGCTTAAGGATTTCATCCTATGGATTCATCTTAGGTATAACCTTAAAGTTAACACAAGCTAAGGAGAAGAAAACCCCTTAAATGACTACAAACCCAAGGGATTATATTTAAGCCTTTGGCGCTATATACCTAAGCTTAAAATAGTACCGCCAAACGCTTAGGGGGTATAATTATTAAAAGAGCATGGGCAATAAGAATTGCTGCTAATTTACTATATAATCTATAGGACGAGATAGCTAACTATATAGTCTACTTTTAAGATTAAACGCCACGGGAAAGCAATGGATGGAAATTGCTATATAAAAGGTTCTATACCTTACTAGCCAATAGAAGATTTAAAAAAAACCGTAACTAGCGCACCTAAAAGCCTATGGCTATAGGGCGTATGCAATAACGTTAGATGCCTAGCTAAAGAAGAAAAGACTAAGCAAGCTAGATCCATAAGCCTATATTGACTACCTTATTAGCTATAACTCTACCAATATCTATAGGATCTAGATCTTATATAAGGGTATCGTTATCTCTATTAGGGACGTTATCTTTAATAAAAAGACGTTCTTTAACAGCAAGCAAATAGATATCTTAAAGGATCTATACGCTAAATTAGACACGCTAATTAAGAAGATTTAACTCCCTAATACCCTAACCAAGAATAGGGTTCTTCTGGAAAACAATAAAGAAGTATTTAAACCGTTAATTTAAAAGGAAGACGACAACGTTAATAATAAGCCAGTTTAAATCTTTAATAAGTTAGCAGATCTTAAGCTTATAAGAGCTTTTAAAAATGCGTATTATACGCTACCTCTAATAGAAGAAGATAAAGAATCTCTATATGCCTTTTACGTTAAGTATTTTATAAATTTAGATATACAAGATACTAATTAGGATATTATTTAACAAACAGGAGATGGGTTTAACACTTAAGGAGTGTTTAATAACTTGGTTAAAGACTTATTTAAGAAAGCCGGCGATTATAGGTTTAAAGGCTTTGTTACTAAAAGGATTACTTTAGCCTATTATAGCACCTTCTTAGCAAAAAGAAAGTTTAACCTTAATGGTTAACTTAACAACAGCAAGCTAAAATTAGGCAGAATATATAATGTTAGGTTATATAGAAAGAACTTACCTCCTCCACCTTAGTTAATTAAGGACCTTAATATACACCCTTTTTAAGATTAGTTCTAAGGGACTTAATAAGCCCACCTCTAATCCTATTATTAAATAAGGTTATTTTAAGAAACAGATAAGAAGCACGCAAAGGAATAGTAAATCCTTAGCTTAATATGGATGTTTATCTATAAAACAGATAAGCACGGATTCCTCTAGAAATATAAGTTATACTTAGTAGTATACAGAAATTAATAGGCCCTAGGAGACATACCTATAAGAGCTATTATATTATCAAGTACAACCTTCAGACCCTAATAGCAATCACCGCAAAATTCAACCTAGAGACAATATAGATAGATATAGTTAACGCGTTTATCTATTATAATCTTAACAAAGTTATATACATAAAGTTACCGCTATGGTTTAATAAAGGAAAGATAGACAAAGTACTATACTTAAGAAAAGCCCTTTACGGACTATAACAATTATTACTATTATAGCAAAAGAATCTTATAAACTTGTTAATAGAATTAGGTTTTAAAAAGGTACCCTAGGAGCCATATATTATGCTAAAACATAGAATAGTTATCTTCTTCTATATTAATAATATTGTTTTTTGCTACCAAAAGATAGATAAGAAAAAAGCTTAAGAAGCGATTAAGGAGCTAAACAAGGAATACCGGATAAGTAGCCTTAAAGAGCTAAAATAGTTCCTAGGAATCTATATACTATATAATTATAGCTAGAGGCTCCTATAGCTATCCCAGAAAGCCTATATTAAGAAGATAGCTAACTAATATAAGATAGATCTTAAAGGGCGTCTTCTAGATACTCCTATAGCAGAATTAGAACTCCTCCCTACTAATTACTAATTAATCCATCTAATACGTCCGTCCTCTAATATAGACCTATTAGTCCGTCCTATATCCCTACTATCTTCTACAATACTATATTAGAGAAAAATAGATTTAATACTCTATGCAGCTACTATAACGCGTCCAGATATTACTTTTACAGTATTATAGCTAGTAAGGTTTAATTAGAACCTAAGCTAAAAGCACTATTAAGCGATAGACAGAGTAATCTAGTACCTATATAGCATAAGGAGCAGAGTAATCTACTATGGAGGAGATAAGGAAGGAATAAACGGTAAAGGGAAAGATAAAAGAATACGTAATAAAGGACAAGATAATAGAAGAGACAGTAGAAATAATGCGCAATTATTTATTTATGCTAGCAATGCATTATTTATACACAACTCTATTAATAGAAAGAGCTTATAAAGATATATTATAAAGCTATTTAAGGGACTAATTGCCCAGAGAGCAAACAAGCAGGGTATAGTTATAACGTTAAGCACAGAAGCTAAATTGTTAGCCCTATTATAGATAGTAAAGGAAGCTATCTTTATTAGTAGATTATTTAAAGCAATAACATTAAGGCTAAATAAGCCCTTAATTATTAAATGCGATAATACCTAGATACTCCAATTAATTATAGAAGATATGGTAAAGCTAATTACAAAGCTCCAATATATTAACATCTATTAATACTGGCTATGTTAGGAATATATAATAAGATAAGTACTATTTTTAATAGACAGCAATAAAGGAGATGATTGCCAATAGACTTATAAAGGCCCTGCCTAAGTAGAGGTTCTAAAGCTTTATTAATATAATCAGAATAGTAGATATTAAGGAACGGCTGGCTAAGGAGAAGCAACTAGAGGACTTAAGGGACAATATCAGAACAAGACGGAAGGATTTAGATAAGATTATAGTTTAATTAACTTATTAACGGACACAAAAAGGTGGTTAGCTTTGAACTTAAAGAGCTTAAAGCTAAAGGGGTTTGTTAGATAGTCTATATTCTCTAAAGGCGTAGGTTATATATATAAGTTATGTGTGCGGAGCACGTGCACTATAAAGTCTCTTTGTAGCTTAAAGCCCTAGGGGCTTTAGATAAGGGTTAATTAAGACAAGCCCAAGATTATCAATTAATTAACCCATTTTATTAATGAACAGCTCTATATACACTATCTAACAGCAACCTCTAGGCTATAGCGCTATAGCTCTATATATATAAATCCTTTCTAGGCAGCTTAATATATACTAGTAACTATAGCCTATATTAAAAAATGTTTATGCCGTTTAATAGTACTAATAGGCTTCTAATAGCTTCTATTAGGACTGCTAGGATCTCTAAAAAAACACTTACACTTAGTTTCCTATTAGGAGCCTATTAGAAGGCTGCCCGGACTAAACGGATTAAATGGACCTCTAGGACCTCCAGGACCATCAGGACCATTAGGACCATTAGAATAATTAGGACAATTAAAATAATTAAAATTCTAGATTTTAAAATGAGGTATATTAATACTTTAGTATTTATAGCAATTAAAATATAAATTTTAGGTTAATTTTAGGCCCTATTCTATATACATAATACTTTAAGCAATCTAAATTAATCCTTCCTACCTACTACCTATGTCTGTATCTATATCTACTTAGGCGTTAAGCAATTAATTAAGAAGATAAGGGGTAAGGCTCTTGCAGAGGCTCTAAACTATTAATCGGCAGTATTCCCAATAATCCGCTAACTATATACTAATTTCCTAACTAGGCTTAGTGCCTATCTATTCTGCCTGTCCTACCTATTTCTATCTACTTATCCCTACTTATTATACCTACCTATCCCTATCTATTATACCTATCTATCTATACCTACCTGTCTATATCTATAATTTGGGAGAGAGGTCGGCCCGATTAAAGGCTCTGCTTAATTTAATTACAATTAATTATATTAATTTAAATCGTTCTCTATAGGCGTTCGCTAGCTATATATTTAAACAGTAGTTGTTTAGGGTACCTCCCTAAGAGGCCTTAATTTAATTTAATTTGGTAATGGGATAATATTAAGTCTCTAGTTTAGTTTAATGGATTAATTAAATTGATCGTGATATTCGCTAGCTGGTTATTTAAACGATTATTATCTGGCTCTGGCGACGGTTATTTAGTTTTAGCAATAGTATCTAGTTCTAGCAACGGTGTCTAGTTCTAGCGATGGTCCTTTTCTACCTACCTATCTACCTACCTACCTACCTACCTATCTACCTACTTATCTACCTACCTGCCTGTCTACCTACCTATATTAGTATCTAGTTTAATTTAAAGAAGAGGTCGGCCTAATTAAAAGCTCTAGTTTAATTCAATTAATTAATTAATTAAATTATTTGTGGTATTTGCTAGCTAGTTATTTAAATGGTTGTTATCTAGTTCTAGTAACGGTTATCTTATTCTAATAATAGTCGTCTAGTTTTAGCAATAGTTGTCTAGTTATCTAGTTCTGGCGACAGTTCTTTACTAGCTACTGTTCTAGTACCTTTTAAGGTAGGGAGGATATAAGGAAGGGTAAAAAATAAGGTGGCTATAAAGGGGGCAACTTGGTAGAGGCATATATAGGCTATTAGAAATATAGTGGGGACATAATAGTGTTATGCGGAGCTTCGTGTAGAGCCTCCGTATATTGAGCTTTACGCAAAGCCTTGTACTAAGCCTTTATATATAGAGCTTTGTATAGAGCTTTACGCAAAGCTTTATATAGAGCTTCGTATAGAGCTTTATATAGAGCTTTATATAGAGCTTCGTGTAGAGCTTTATATAGAGCTTTGTATAGAGCTTCGTGCAGAGCTTTATATAGAGTTTTATGCAGAGTTTTATATAAAGCTTTATGTAAAGCTTTGCATAGAGCTTCATATAGAGCTTTATATAGAGCTTTATACAGAGCCTTATATAAATCTTTATGCAGAGCCCTATGCAGAGCCTTAGTAGTATTGCTTAAGGGGTATACATAGGGTGTCACTTTAGGGGGGGTATTACTTAGGGGGTATTCTGCTAGAAACCTAATAGAATGATTAGGAAATACTAATTACCTATTAGGAGTCTATTAGGATAATTAAAAAAAACTAGTTTTCTATTAGAAGCCTAATAAGGTAATTAGAAAAATTAAAGATCCTAGTAAGAGCCTATTAGGATAATTAGGACGATTAAGATTCTAGTAGGCTCCTAGTAAGAGCCTCTTAGAATAACTAAAATAATTAGGAAAATTAAAATCCTAACAGGAGGCCTCTAGGATCTTAGCACCCTAATAAAATCCTAATATAGTAGTTTATAAGCTCCTAAACTAGAGGTTTATAGCTTTTTAGTAAAATGCTAAGTTACTAATAACTATTAGGTAAATAAAAAAACCATAGATAAGCCTTTAAGAAATAGGAAATCCTAATATCTATTCCTATTCTTTTATAATTTACTTTTATCCTTTATTCCCTATTATCTGTCTACTAAGAGCCTAATAGGAGTTACCTCCTTTTAGAAATCCTACTACTATTAGCCACTTTCTAGTAGCTATTTCTATTCTATCTAAAAATAGAAAAAGCTCCTTTTTTCTTTTTTTTATATAATATATATTTTTAAGAGAGAGAGAAGAGCCTAATTACCTTTGCATTTTCTTTCTTTCTTCCCTATATAGGCTATAGTCTAGTATTAGGTGCTTAGGGGTTTATATAGCTTTATATTTCTTAAAGTATCTACCTTCTTTATCCTTCTTTATTGTCTTAAAAAAGTATTTAAAACAGCCTTTTCTTAGCTTTTATTAGAAAGAAGCTAATCATAGCCTTTTAGAATATTTATCTTTAGGGGCTTTAAGAGAAAAGAAATAGCTTTTTTTATAAATTTTAGTATAGTATAGGGTATTCTATATAGTTGCTTTTTATACTTTTACTACCTTCTTCTAGCGTCGCTTTTACTTAAAGTTTATCTATCTTACGATATATATAGTAGATCTCTACTTACTAATAGCCTCCTATTATCTATTACTATAGTAGCACTCTATTAGCATAGTATTAGGTCTTCGCTTAGTATTATAGGAGCTCCTTTATTTCTTATTCTCTTTTTTCTACTTATAAGTTGTTAGGTGAAACCTAAGTAGATAGTTATATAGCCGCAAGGTATAGGTGACCCTGGGGCAACTTAGGGGTGACTTGCCTGTGAGGCACGTGCAGGGCACGTGCCTAGGGAAAACCCTTCCTACCTCGCACACAGACTCCTCCTTTTCCCTTAAGGATTTGTCTGTATATATAATATACCCTATTGTTCTATTATTAAGCTCCCTATCTACATTCTTACCTTATATTTAAATCCTTACTAATCCCTTTGGGAGGATAGCCGGTTTAATTTTTCTATGATGCCTCTGAAAAGAAAATCGATGCCTGCACCTGATGGTAATACGCTAACAATATAACCGCTAAACGCCTTCGGATCTAGTGTAGATAAAACCGCTAGAAATATATATATTATTCATTGCTTAACGTCCGATTCGGATCCCTGTTGGGCCCACACGGACTACTCCTTATATATATGTGGGGAGAAAACTCTATTTAAGAAAACCCCGTGATCCGTCTCCCCGCCTTTTAGGGCTCGCTTACGAGTTGCCTGCAAGTCACTAGTGGTGCTCTACTACTTTACTTTTTGACCTCCTTGGGAACTACTACTGCCGTAATAAACCTACGGACGCGCTAGTATTACACACTGTACTCTACTCCTATAGAGTTATTAGGGGGCGCCTATTACTCGCCCCTTTACCTTCTATTGCTATTTCCTTTGCAACCTAGAACTGGTCTAGCACATTTTAGCTAATAAGCCACTAGGTAGCCGCCTTAAGACCTTTCTGTATTAAGAGTAGTGTATTATAGTTTTCTATGCTAGCTACTAAGAGCATTGCTTCTTAGCTAGTGCGTAAGGGGCATAACAGTATTATATGTTTTAGTGTCTGTCTTAGCTAGCTATATTCGCACCTTAGGCTACCTACTAGAACACCTACCTAGTAAAGCTAATCTTTTAGTCCTATTATTCCTGTCCTTAAGAGTGTTGCTATTGTATTTTCTGCCTTTGTTAGGCCCTCTTGGAGCCCTTAGGTATTTACCCCCCATAGCGTTACCTATACTATGGCTTAGGTTCCCCTTACCTAAGTCTACCTCTGTACCTTTAACTCCTATTTGTCTCTCTAGCGTCGGTCTAACCAGTATTATATTATGGTAGATGGTTTTCCAGTACTCTTTTATGCTCTACTTTGGCTCCTTTCTCTCCCTTGCTATTATCTTTACTGGCCTCTTACGCGTCTCCCTTCCTTCTCTATATAGGCCTAGGCCCTAGCGCCGCACTATTCTTCTTCTGCTTTCTCTACCTGTTTTCCTAATATATCTTCCCTACTTTAGGGTTGTTAGTTCCTTCTCCTATAGGGCACCCTAGGGTCCCTCTATAGTTTATTTAGGCGTGTCTTAATATACTTTATAACGTTAGAGTTGCGTTTCTTTTACACCCTTTATATTGCATCGGCTTCAATATATAGTTATAGGGGGGGAATATTAGCTTCCTTCTTAAGTAGTGCTGTGGCCGTTTGCTTATACCCGCCTGTTATACTCCTAAGGCAGGCTATTTGGACCTTTTAGAGTGGTTTAAGGAGTAATTTAGGGGGGCCTTTTTTAGTTTCTCTAGTGGCCCAAATGCTAGATCTATATGTTATGGTTAGCCAGACAACTGCTATATATAGTAGGCGTAACCTCTGGAAGCATGGACCCTATATAGAATTAACGATCCTGGACATGGCGATATACTGTGCTTGGCCCTTACGGGCCGCTTGCGCCGCATATGCGCTCTACCGGAGCTTGCTGTCTACCCACACTCCTAATACCCTTAGGCCTTGAACCGGTTGACCCCCAAAGCCTTAGATATAGATTGTATGCTAAAGATCTGCAGATTGGTTACGTTTTCTTATAAAATGGATTAGCTGGTATTTTTCTGGTGAGAATTGACCGCTAGAAATATACTAGTAGAATCTAAGCCACCTTCTAAACCTTAAAATGATTAGCTACCTGTAAACGCTGGAGACTAGTTTAACTTATATACCTGGGCTTAATAAGAGCTTAGTAAAATTACTAGTGTCCTATTGAATACTACTGACACGAAGGAGCTAGATGAGCTGGCTAAGAAAATAGCCAACTTACGGAGCATTATTAATTCGATAAAGCCCTTTTATTGCCTCTCTAGTAAAGAGCACGAGTTATATAGCGAACGTATACGCCGAACAAATCTTAACGCCCTGGTTAAGAAGTTACTACCTAATATTAGTAGTACTACTTAACAGCATTTCAACCGCTGGATCGCTGTAGTTGAGAACCGATTTGAGGTTAATAACGCTAACTATAACTGTAAGCGACGCACGCGCTAGGCCATTAAAGGTCTTGCAAAAGAGAAGATAATCGCCTAACTGGTTTATTGCCGGCTAGGCACTAAAGACAAAGGTCCTTTACTATAGGATAAGTTTAAGACTATGGTCTAAGACTAGATTAGGAACCCTACAGTGAGACGCTTTGATAATACTACTATATACTATACGGCTGTTATAAAAGAGAACTAGAGGTTTAACGTCTTCCTAGCCTATATGCGTAGCTTGGAGGACCTCTTCTTATATACCCCTTTTGTTAATCCTGAGTAATAGGTAGACTTTTGGTTCTTATATCTCCCAGCCTACCTATAAGCGGAGCTCTTCCGCCAGAACTTTGCCTAATGGGTAAGAACCACTAAGGACCTCTTTAATGAAATCCGCTGTGTAGAGTAATTGCTTAATACCACAAAGCTCGCGGAAGACCGCGTAAGTGGTAGTAGCAAATTATTATATACGAAGCGCGGTCAGAGTATAGGCTCTATAGAGTTAGGTTTAGGGAATAGAACCTAAAAAGGGCGACGCTTTAAGTAAACGTCTAGGGAGAATACCTAAAAGCCAGAGGGCTTAGGGGACCCCTTAGACGCCAGTGCTACGCACGCGAGTTAAAAGAGACCCGCAGGTAACCACCGTAAAGAATACTGGAAGCAAGCCAGTAAAGACAAGTTAGGCCAGCTTTTAGAAAACCTGAAGCCCTAGTAGCGCATCTCTTTTGACTATAACTAGGGCCTAATATAGAGGGAGAGAAGAAACGTATTGTGGTATATATTGCGATGGATACGCCCTAGGGTAAAGTCCGCCTACATTGCTTATATAACAATAGGTGCTAAATTAACCTTATTAACTAAGACGTTGGCTATAGGTTTAACCTGCCTATAAGCTACGCGCTACGTTTACGTAAACCTATTACACGTTTTTTTAATAGCAACCAGATAACAATCTGGGATGCTTATAATCTAATGGTTACCACTAGCGACTCCTAGGGTACCCCTCGTACTATTAGCCCCTAGACCTTTTAGGGTGGCTTATTTGATAGTTATAATATGGTTCTTAGATGGGATTGGCTCGCGGAAGCAGATCTATTAATTAGCTTTTAATCTGGATAATTTGTCTAGGGTACTTCGGACCCTAAACGCCTCTAGATAGTTACCCTTAATGCGCTCCTAGTAGACATTAAGGCTGGCAAAACAGTCTATTTGCTATGGCTAGAAGATTCCCTCTTTACTCTGGTCGCGAATATAATAGAGGACCTGTTGTTACTAGCAGCGAGTACCTATATAGACCCTCCGGACGTAGAGATACTGGGTGTAAATATAATAGAGGACCTGTTATTACTGGCAGCGAGTACTTGTGGAGACCCTCTAGTACCGGCGCAGATTACCTTAACTTAGGGGGGAGGTGATTGAAACCCTGAAACTATTGAGTATACTGTAGTAGAGCTGTATATACTTTTAGTGTAAGTATACCTGCAAAACGTATGTTGGCCGTACCCTTCTCTTTACTGGCTCCCGGAAGCATACTACTATGCAATGGTTGCCTTAACCTCTGTGGACCCTAGCCTGCCAGATGTATATAAAGAGGAGGTTGATGTCTTCTCTAATAAGCTAGCAAGTATACTACCTTAGAACTCTAAGTACGACCATATGATTGACTTAGAAGAAGGTAAGACACCACCGCAGATGCCTATCTATAACTTCTTATAGAAAGAGTTGCAGATCTTATGGGAGTACCTAGAGAGTGCTCTTAAGAAGGGCTGGATTAGGCCTAGTAAGTCGCCTACTAGAGCGCCTATCCTCTCTATACCAAAAGCAGAAGGTATAATGTAGCTATGCGTTGACTATAGACGCCTAAATAAGATTACGATTAAAAACTAGTACCCCCTACCGCTAGTCGGCGAACTCTTTAATAGGCTTAGCTATGCGAAGATATTTATAAAGCTAGATCTTTGTGATGTGTACTATAGGATTTACATTAAAAAGGGAGATAAATGGAAGACCGCATTTAAGACACGCTATGGTCACTTTAAGTACCTAGTGATGCCCTTTAGTCTTACTAACGCCCCTGTAACTTTTTGGGGCTATATTTAAAAAGCTCTAGGGAGCCTAGTAGATACCATCTATGTGGTTTACCTAGATAATATTCTTATCTACTTAAATGATAAGGACAAGCACGTTAAGTATATTAAGCAGGTACTACGACAGCTCCGCGCTTGGGGCCTATATACTAAACTATTAAAATGCATCTTTTATACTAAGAACGTTAAGTTCCTAGGCTTTATTGTTACACCTAATGGTATTATAATGGATCCTACCCACGTAAAAGCTATTGAGGAATGGCCTAAGCCTAAGTCCTATAGGGATATTTAGGTCTTCCTTGGCTTCGCTAACTTCTATAGGCGATTTATCTAGAACTACTCGGATACCGTATACCCCCTGCACGTATATCTTATATGGGTATATTACGACCTAACGTTAGATAGGAAGAAGAAGAAGCAGAAGCGTAAGAAAGGGCCTACTAAATAGTATTAACCCTAGTCCTAGCCTAATAACGCTTAGTAGGCGTTTTATAAGCTACGCGCTGCGTTTATATAGGCTTCTTTACTTCGCCACTTTAACCCTAATCTACCCCTGATGGTAATTATTAACGCTTCCAATTACACCTATAGCGGTATACTTCTGCAGCCTTTTAGGTAGGGAGATTAACTCTACTAGCACCCGATTGCTTATTATAGTTAGAAGCTTACTAGCCTAGAAGTGCGGTATAATACGTATAATAAGGAACTACTTGCTATAGTGTAATGCTTTAAGACGTGGCGCTACTACCTTAAGCATGCCGTATATGTAACGCGCGTGCTCTGCAATTATAATAATCTTAGGTACTTTATAACTATAAAGAGCTTATCTGCTTACTAGGCCTGGTACGCCAAGGAACTGGCTAAGTTTAATTTTAAGATTAAATATAAGCTAGGTAAAGCAAATCCTGCTAATGCACTATCCTAGTGCCCGGATTATACTAAAGGCTTTAAAGATAGTAGCAAGAGGACAGTTCTTAATGCTATGCTACCTATATTATAGTAAAAGTTGCGGGTTATGGGCCTTGTGGGCGGCCCTAGTGCTACTATACCAAACTAGTAAGTAGTATGCGTGTAGTATACGAGCGACCCTTGCGAATATGGCGCCGGCGGACTAGGGTGTCCTACCATTCTCTTTAAGACCTCCTTAACCGGCCTGATGGCGTTTAACCCTAGGGAAGATCCCTTGGCCTAGGCAACGGTCCCCCGCGATAACCTGGCGAGTCACCTGCGTATTATATGTTACTTCGCTGGCACCGACTTTGCGTAGAGTCTTGTGCTATAGCAAGAGGTAGTAGTAGCTGCTTTAGCCAAAATGGCGTTTATAGAATACCCCCCTAAGTTACTGGTTGATTTTATTTACGGAGTATAAGAAAGGGACGCCTTTATACGCTCTATATATAATTAGTTAACTTAGGGACGAGTTCCTGCTGGTAATAAGGACTATACCCTTAATAATTAAGGACTCCTAAGGTAAAATAATAAGGTCTAGGTGCTAAATTGCACACTACTGTAATAGGAGATCCTTAAGTGGAATTATAATGATCCTATAGGTGGCCACTATGGATTTAACTATACTTGCGAGGTAATCGCGCGGAAGTATACTTGGGATGGCCTTACTAAAGATCTCCGCAAATACTTGGATAATTACAATGCCTGCTAACGCTATAAATCACGCCGTTATAAACCCTATGGTAAACTACAGCCTCTCTAGGTCTCCACCTAAGCCTGGCGATATTACTTACTTAACTTTATTACGGATTTCCCTAAGTCTAAGACTTCTAATGGCGTAGAGTATAACTCTGTCCTTGTCCTTATAGACCGTTTTATAAAGCTAGTGCGCTACTATCTAGTGCGTAAGATAATTAATGCTACGCAACTTGCAGAACTCTTATTTAGAGTTTTTGCGTAAATAGGGCCTTTAGATAATATCGTCTCTAATAAAGGTAGCGTGTTTATAAGCGAATACTAGAGCACTATGTGCTACTATCTACGCGTTTAATATAAGCTTAGCACCATATTTTACCCGTAAATAGATAGTTAGACGGAACGTCAAAACTAGAAGCTTAAGGCATACCTACGTATATTTACGAACTGGGAATAGTCTAATTAGGCCTCCCTACTTAACAAAGTAGCCTTTACCTATAACTCTAAGGTCTATACTATAATAAAGCGTTCCCCTATTAAGCTTGCCTATGGCCAGCTACCAAACGTCCTAGATAGAGTCCTGGATGGCGTCTAAGACGCTAGCAAGGTAGGGAGGGGTTTAAGTCAACAAATGTTAAACTTATAGAGACGCACCTATAGCGCCTACGCCTCACACGTAAGGTAGCGGCAGCGTTGATAATGTACGCCTAATAACTTTAGGCAAAATACTATAATTGTTACTATCTGGCTAAGCATTTCGCTGTCGGTAAATGAGTCCTGCTCTCTTCTAAGAATATCCGCACGAAACGTCCCTATAAGAAGCTTGATAGTAAGTTTATAGGACCGTTTTAAATCCTAAAGCGCGTAGGGTAGTAAGTATATAAGCCAAAGCTCCTACCTACTATGGCATGGCTCTACCTGGTCTTTTATGTCTCCTTACTAGAGCCTTATAAGTTATGCCCTAGGTTTTAACCCCTGGCAGTAGAAGAGCTTAAGGAAGGTAGCTAGGAAGTAGAAGCAATTATCACCTACTAGGATCGTACTAGATAACCGCAGTACCTTATTAAATGGCTAGGATGGCTAAATAAGTATAACAAATGGAAATACGAGACAGAACTTAAGAATTGTTAATAACTGCTAGATAAGTACCGTAAGCGGAATACCCCAGCCTTATAGCTAAAGCGCAGGCAAAAAGCAAGCGCCGCTGCTAAGATATAACCTGCATAAAAGTGGAGTAGAGGATATCCTAAGGAATTAAAGAATAAGCTGACGCTTGCAGTAAGAACTGCGGTATATATATAGAGTGAAACGTGATTTATTAATATCCTATATAAGCTACACTTTAATGCAACCTGGCTATGCCGGCGACTTATAGGCGAAGCTACGGCGTACGCCAATAATAAAGCTTGATTTAGAAAGCACCCTTTATAGACCTAGTCCGTCACTCCATACTAACTTAGCAGATTATTATGTTAGAGAATAGGTCTACTTAACTGGAGTCTAAGACCTACTGGTAACCCGCTAGTAGTAACCTATACTAATAACTTATATACTATTCCATATATATGTTATACAGATAACGCGTAAGGCTAAAGCATAGGTTAGTAGCGGATTTAATGGGTATATAGCCTTACCGTCCATAAATCTGGCTACATATAAGTAACCTATAACCTACCCACGAAGTATATACGGCGCTACGCTGGTATAGCGTAAGGCTAAAGTAGGGTTAGCGGCGGATTTAATAGGCATATAGCCTTACCGTCTATAAATCTGGCTGCATGCGAATAACCTACGACCTACCTATAAGGTACTAGCGACCTGCCTATATAAGCAAGCTTTGGAATATTTCTGGTCTACTAAATTTAGGTGACGGTATTAAGCTCTATGGGCTCTACCCATTAAATAGACCAATTAGGATTTTCTATACCGGGTATATAAAATTACTACTAGCTCGGTTAAATGTGGGGGAGTCTTGGCAAGGCAAATCTAACTAATTAGATAACTTTAACCGCTGGTCGAAGTTCCTTAACATCTTTATGCCGCGTATGTATACTACCTGTCCCTCTATGCGCAAAATTAAGACGCTCTTTCCCCTCTAAATTTTTTCCTTATTAAGGTTTTTTATGGGGTTTTATTAAGGCTTAAGTATATAAAGGATCGGGGACAATCCTTTTAAAGGGGGGGGCATTGTTAGGTGAAACCTAAGTAGATAGTTACATAGCCGTAAGGTACAGGCGACCCTGGGGCGACTTAGGGGTGACTTGCCTATGAGGTACGTGTAGGGCACGTGCCTAGGGAAAACCCTTCCTACCTTATATACAGACTCCTCCTTTTCCCTTAAGGATTTGTCTGTATATACAATATACCCTATTATTCTATCATTGAGCTCCCTATCCACATCCTCACCTTATATAAGTAAAGGGCTTCTTAGCTTATATACTTAGGCGCGTTTCTATTTTATAGAGCCTTTGTTCTTTATATACGTTCTAATATTTAGTATATATTCTTCTCTACTAAATAACCTTATACTATAACCGCTTTCTATATAATAATTATATCTATATATATATATTTAGTAATACTACTACTACTTCGCGTTCTAGTATAGCGCGTAGTATTCTCTTATAGGCTTCTATAATTCTATATAGGTATTAGTTTTATAGTTTAGCTAGTAGTACTAGGGAGCTTTTTATTAGTGGCTTGCTATTTAAGTATATACTAAAGAGTTACCGGTTAGATACTTATAGCGATATTAGCCTATAATAGCTTTACTACCTATACTATTATAGCGTCTGTAATACGTCTAAGCCTATTCTCTACTATATTTTGGTTTTTATTATACTTTATCTAAAGCTCCTAGGCGATTTAGCCTACTTATTATACTACCTACGCTACCTCTACGCGTAAGTATTTATTCTCTTCCTTCCTTAAATCCTTCTTAATATCTTTTAAAAGGTCTATAAGTTTTTACTATTTTTAGTCGCTACTCTTTAATTATTATAGTTAGGTCGCCCCCTATTAGGTTTATTATTATAAGGTAAGAATATAAATAGGGAGCTTAATAATAGAATAATAGGGTATATTATATAGATAGACAAATCCTTAAGGGAAAGGAGGAGTCTAAAGTGCAAGGTAAAAAAGGGTTTTTTCTAGGTATATAGAGCGCACGTGCCTTATAGGCGAGTTATATACAAGTCGTCTGTGCCTTATAGCTAGATAACTATCTACTTAGGTTTTACCTAATAATGCCCCCCCCCCCTTTTAAAAGGATCGTCCCTAATCCTTTACGTACTTAAGCCTTAATAAAACCCCGTAAAACCCTCAATAAGGAAAAAATTAGAAGGGAAAAAGCGTCCTAATTTTGTGTATGGAAAGATAGGTATATAGAGATTCCGCTAAGTTCTGCCAAATTCCGCCAAATTCTACTAAATCCAAAAAGCTTACTTATATAAGCAGGTCGCTAGTACCTTGCAGGTAGGTTATAGGTTACTCGCGTATAGCCAGACTTATAGACGGTAAGGCGGTATGCCTGTTAACCGCCGCTAACCCTATACTTTAGCCTTGCGGTATACCAGCGGGGGTAGGTCCTAGGTTACTTATATGTAGCCAGATTTATAGACGGTAAGGCTACATGCCCGTTAAATCCGCCGCTGACCCATGCTTTAGCCTTATGTTATCTGCGTAGTATATACGTGGAATAGTATATAAGTCGTTGGTGCAGGCATAGACGTTGGGTCGCGATGCGCCTATACAAGATATATTTAGGGGTATGTGGTATCTAAGTCTTCTTCCTATCTAACATTGGGTCGCGATGCGCCTGTGCAAGGTATGCGTTTAGGGGCATGCTGTATTAGTGTCTGATATATAAACAGTCTGCTAAGATGGTATAGAGTAACGGACTAGGTCTAGGGAGAGTACTTTTGATTGCTTTTAGGGTCGCCGGTAGTGCACCGTAGCCCGCCTACGTGTCGCTAGTATAGCCGGGTTGCGTTAGAGTATGACTTATATAGGATATTGATGAATTAAGCTTCACCCCGTATATATACTGTAACTCTTCCTACAAACATTAGTTTTTTAATCCCTTGGGACGTTATCTGCCTTTCTTTAATATAGGCTATATCTTAGCAGCAGCGCTTGCTTTTCGCTTACGCTTTAGCTGTGAGGCTGGGTAGTGTATACTAGCTTCGTGAAACGGTCTATAAGGATAAGGAGGTGTTTTGGACTTAGGGAGATCCGTAACAAAGTCAAGTGGATAATGCTGCTAGGCTTGGGTAGGGGGCTGTAAGAAGCTGCAGCTCACCATAAGGTGTATGGCGGCGCAATGGAGCATTGGTAGGCATCACAGTTACCCAGGTATTTACGGAAGTCCTTAGTAAGGCTAGACCTTATTGTTTTGCCTTAGGAGTCCTTAATTGTTACCGATAGGAACTCACCCCTAGGTTATCTGATCGCGCGTGGAGCGTGTAAAGGCGTCCATTATACTCCAGATGGCAACCAGTGACTTAGGGGTGACCCTCGAAAGCCGTTTCGGCTAAAGCAGCTACCACTACTCTTGCCATGGCACGAGACTCTGCGCAAAGTTGGTGCCAGCGAGGTGACTCGTAGGGTCGTCGCGGGGGACTGTCGCCTGGGCCGGGGTCTTCCCTAGGGTCTAGCGCTATCAGGCCGGTCGAAGTCTCAGTGAGAATGGCAGGACACTCTAGTCCGCCGGCGCCGTGTTTGTTGGTGTAGTAGCACCAGGGCCGCCCACAAGGCCCATGACCCGCAACTTTTGGTGTAGTTACAGGCATAGACGTAGTCGGGTCGCGATGCGCCTGTGAAAGGTGTGCGTTCAGGGGTATGCGGTGTCCGAGCCTTCTGCCTATCTGACGTCGGGTCGCGATGCGCCTGTGCATGGTGTGCGTTCAGGGTATGCGGTATCCGAGCTTTCTGCTCTGACGTCGGGTCGCGATGCGCCTGCGCACGATGTGCGTTCAGGGGTATGCGGTATCCTAGTCTTGGTTGGCTTGCCGCCAGTAATCTTTGCTACGGCTGCTGTCTGCGTTCTTCGTGTGAGTCGCATGCGTAGCACCGGCGTCCAGGGGGTCCTCAGAGCCATGTTGAGATGTCTCCCTGGGAGTTATCTCATAAATCAGACCCCGGTGGACCGTTGGTACGTGCACTACGCGCACGTGCGGGCATACTGCTCCTTATTAACCAACGAATTCTCCACCGAGGGTCTGAGAGCTTATGGGCCTCGTTTTGGTGGTAAGTGATAATTTTAAAAATCAATTTTTGTCCTTTTCTATGAGCTACGTCCCAACCACAATAGTTATAATATATATGTTTGATGTAATGGATTCTTTAGGTAATTGTATCTATATAAATATATACTATAACCCTATATCTAGAATACTAAGGGGCGAGATACATCGTCGTAAAACGTAAGTTAGATTTTGAACGGAATCTTCATAGATTTTGACCAAAACCGACCGACTGCCCATATCCAACTTCTTGTAAAATAAAGCTACAATATCGCCACAACGTGGAGGTAATAGAGAAGATAAAGAGCTTTTAGCTCATAGTATTTTAGAGATAATCAGACATAGAGAAGTATGTAAGGTATGGCAGTAAGGCAAGATTAAGGCAAGATTGCGACAAAACTAGACCAACAAATTTTGGACAAAATGCGACCGACTGCCCATACCTAATATTTTACATAATATAGCTACGACGTTATTATTTGATGCGATAGATAGAGAAACTAAAGAGCTCCTACCTTATAGTATTTTTATAGTAGCTGAACGTTGTAGAAGGGTCGAGATACGGCAG
>Ga0307507_10005451_pt1 | contig 20880 bp, 8 predicted proteins | sample 7_EM_MG_FD_207223 | JGI IMG/M metagenome (GOLD analysis project Ga0307507, IMG submission 207223) | Populus trichocarpa ectomycorrhiza microbial communities from riparian zone in the Pacific Northwest, United States - 7_EM | ecosystem: Host-associated > Plants > Roots > Unclassified | place...
AGCTTATTACTAATATAATATTCTCTATTTATGGGACCCCTTTAACCCTAGGGTTATATATATTAATAATTTATACCAGTCCCCTATATGTCTGGATTATTATAACTATAATATCTAGGTTAACTGCCTACTAAGACTATAAGGATAGGCTAATAGCCTTACTGATTATAAAGCACACATATATAGCTACTTTTGGTTTATATAGAAACTAAAATCCTTAGGGGCAGTATGTTAATTATATATAGGTATTATAATACGGCTCTTATATAGCAAGGATATAGTGTTTTTCTGGGTCTAGACTGTCTAATAGGGGCCTTACAAGGCAGTAGTTTGTATTGCTGTAGTTATACTATATAATAGATAGGTGGCAGACCCCTAGTAAGGGTCCTTTATCTTTCCTTTATTCCTTACTTCTTCTATTTCCACTTTCTCTAGGATTTTTAAAATTTCTATCTTTTATGTCTACGCCCTAGTCGCTACTTATTTTATATAGAGCTTTCTATTCCCATATCTTGTGTTCCTACTAGCGCTTCTATATCTAAGTCTATTATTATCTCCAGTTCTTCCCCTAATCTTACTAGTTAGCTATATACCCTTTATAGATTAGCTATAAATGTTATATTTACTACGTTAAGTCTAATTCTTAATTATCCTAGTCTTAAGCTTACTATAGCTATCTATAGGGGTCTTCCTATAGGGCGTCCTCTCCCTTATATCCCCTGTAACTCTTATATCCCTATTTGGTTTAGTAATATTACGCAGTGTTACTTCTAGCCCGTTAAGGCTTAGGATAGCTAGCCTAGCCCCCTAGTATTAAAGGTAGGAAACACTAAGAAGGCACCTATATCCCCCTAGCTTATCTCCTATTGTTTCTATTTATATAACCTAGTATATAGTTATTCCCGTAGCTATTAAGCCCTTACCTTCCATCTCCTATATTTAATACAGTCTTCTCTCTTCTACGCCTTATATATACTTTAGTAGCAGTTTACGCATTTTATTTGGTCTTAGTTTAAGTAATATCTTATATTATAGGGGCCTACATAGTGGCCATAGCACACCTATACTGCGTATATGGATTAGGTGTATCCCCATTATATATAGTAATAGTATTATTCTAGGCGTAGTTTATGGTTATAGAGCCTTGTGTTATATATAAGGCCATTTATAATTATTCCTTTTTAAATAAGGAGTTTTTATATTCCTAGTATAAGTGTGCTAACAATAAGGGAGCTATATGTTTAACTAGTGTCTCCCTAGCAAGTCTCTAGCGGCCCTTATATCCTCTTATTATTCTTATTATTTATTTAGTTTACATTTTCCTATTAAAGCCATTGGATTTAGGTAATCTTAAGTCCTAATATAAGGCGTTCCGTTTATCTTACTATCTCCTATATAATTACTATATTGTCCGCCTAGTGTCCCTTTTCTACCCTAAGGCTTATAGGAACCGTTAGGACTTTAACTAGGTAATCCTCATAGAGTAATTTTATGCTAATACATTCTCCTAGCCTATCCTCTACCTTTATAGCTCGTTCCTTTACCTATTAGTCCTTTAGGGTAACTCTAATGTCTCCACTCCTAAGGTGTTAGACTATAATAGCGTTATAGACCTCTTTACGGATCTCTATAAGGACTTCTGTTTCTAATTATCCCCTAAGCCCCTCTACCTTTTCTATATTTAATTATATTATAATTATATACCCAGTTATTATCTTAAGGGGGGTAGGTTCCCTATACTATAGAAGCACAGCTACGGTAGCCTAGGTACAGTTTACTAGTAAAGGGGGGTTTTATTTATTTTTAATTTTACTTAGCCATTAGAGGATTTAATTAAGGGTTTATTAGAGGGGCGCCTAAGGTTTACTAGACTGGCGGAGCTATTCTGCTAGCTATATTAGTTTGTTATAGCTAACAGTTACTCCCCTACAATTCTAGATACTAAACGCGTCTAATAGGCTTTATATTTTGTCAGATACCTTCTTAATAGAGGTATTTCCGCTTTATAGTATGGTATTCGCCTATCTTTATTATGGAGGGCCATTGCTAGGCATAGTTCTGGCGGTTGCACGCAAGTACAAACCACCGTCATTTGACGTGTGCCTCCCCTGCAATGCATATATCTCAGGGGGATTCTCTAGGTGTTTTTTAGGGATCTTTTGGTTGGTTTTAGTCTTTTAGGCTAGGTGCAGCAAGAGCTCCTCTGTAGAATAATTTACTAAGTTCAGATCTAAGGTTTATAGCAGCATTCTAAGAGGTATTTTTAGCAGAATAAGGGGTCTAAGCAGTAACATTAACTGCATATTATCTATAGACAGATAGTTAAATAGAAAGATTAAACTAGACACTAGAACAGTATCTAAGGCATTATATTAATTACGTATAGAATAATTGGGTATTGTTATTACCAGTTATATAGTTTATATATAATATAATACTACAAGAAGGGATAAGTATATTACCTTTTAAGGCGAATTACGGATATAAGCTAAGAATATTGTTATTACTATAATAATAATAAAAAAACGAGTAGTATAGCTAAGTAAAGAATGGAGAACTTAATAAACCTTTATATACATCTTAGAGAAACGGTAAAACTAGTATAAAAAAGAATAAAAAGGTACTATAATGCTAAGAGATCTAAGGGACTAGATCTTAAGGAGGGAGATAAAGTATAGCTACTATATAAAATTTTTAAGAGTTAATAATTAAGTAAGAAGTTGAACTATGTTAGACTAGGACTGTTTAAAGTTAAAATAAAGATCTTAGAAGTTATATATAAGTTAGACTTACTAGAGAAAATAAAAATCTACCCTATATAGTATGTTGTAATGCTAGAGCCAGTATATGGGAATATTAAGCTACTAGTCTATAAGGTAGACACGTATAGAGGATAAGAGGAAGACAAATAGGAAGTTTTAAAGGTTATTAGGCACAAAGATATTAATAATAAAATATAGTATAAAGTAAAGTGGATAGGCTATAATAAGACTACCTAGAAGCTACTAGATAATTTAAGGAATGCTATAGGAAAGGTATAGGAGTATTAGAAGAGAATAGGTTAGGCAGTATTAATAAAGAGGAATTATTAAAGAAGGAATTACCTAAGAGGGACTTAAGAGGAGCACCTGCTAAGGTATTTGGAGTTGTTTCCCTCGCTATAGGAAGAACTTCCATTTTTTTATTACTAAGTTCCTAAAGGCCTTGTTCTATAAGTTTCCACTCCTTAAAACGCACCTTTTTATGCACCTTTTTAAGATAGATTAACTAAGCGAAAGCAGCCAGATAAGAGTTAAGAGTACGTTATTAAGCAGCGGCAGCCTCTTGCTTAGTGTTATAGGAACGGCAAAGTTTAGCCAGGGCTACTAAGAGCTTGTTATCAAGTTTCGCAGCGGCAGATTAAATATAAGACCCTAAGATAAATTACTTAAGGAATATAGAGGTTTTTAAGAGTAATAAAATGTGTATATTTAGCATTAGAAATAGAGTAAACGTTGTAAGACGTCTAAATATTTACTTTAGTGCACTCTAAGTAAAAGGAAGGTTGTTAAGGTAAAGGACTTACTAGCATAATATAGACTAACCCTTCTTTCTTACAGCAAGAATATAGAGATGGTATTATCTTACCTAGAGACAATATTGCAGTAATAGTATAAGACCGACGAGCTATAGAAGAAGAAGAAGGAGCTTTAGGTATAGTAAGTAAGGATATTAACTAAGTTAGCTAAACGGATATTACACCTCTAGTAAATAACTTGGAGATATTAGGAATCTTTAAGGACAAAGATAAAGAGGAGGGAAATAGTATTACGGACGCTTTAAGTATAATATCACAACTTATTAAAGAAGAGTTAGAAGAAGCTAGTTAGTTAATAAGAGTATAGTCTAGGATAGAACCCATAGAACTATATAATAAGGAATAGTAAGTAGAGTTACGTAATATAATCTATAAGGTCTATTATAGAGCGAATAGAGTAGGTAGAGTAAATAGAGTAACAACTTTCTTAGAAGTATGGATATGTATTTAAAGGACTACAGTCCCTATCTAGATAGTTCCCTTTCCTTATAATAAATCTCAGAATATAATTAGAGTTAATCTGTTAGGCAACTACCCCACTAGTTATTACTTATTACTATTATATTATTGACTTTATTTAAATATCTATACACCTAGCCTATTAGCGAGTCTACTATAGTATTTCTTATAAGGCTTTTGTTATACCTTAGTCCTATAATTACTTAATCTTTAACCTCTAGGTTTCTATAGTTTCTTATTCTATTATCTAAATTCTTTAGTGCCGCTTAAATCCATTAGTTTTAGCCTACCGTTCCATAGTTTTTAACTCTATATTGGTCGTTGCGTACTCTACGCCTTATATAACTATAGAACTCTATCTTGCCCTTTTTTAGCTTATTCCCTTTAATAGATCCTATTATTGATCTTAATTAACTAATCTATTAACTCTTATAGAGTATCCGCATCTTCTATTAGGATAATCGCGTCCTAGACTTTAGCCTTAAGTCCCTATTTATACTATGCTATAAGCGCCTTATCGTTCCACTTAACCTACGTTGCGAGTGTCTAAAACTATATTATGTACTTAATTGCTAAAGTGCGTTATACTAAGTTCTAAAGTTTTCTTTCCGCTATAGTTGTTGCTTCTAGGTCCCTAAATACTTATATTAACCGTTCTTTAAATCCCTTCTAGTTAGTAAACATAAACCATACTTTTTAATTAGTAGTTATCATTCCGTTTATTTAGATCTTGGTAAGGTAAGGTTTAAACTACTTAAGTGCTCTTCTAGATAAGAACAATCCTATATACACTACTTAGTCTATAGGTGTTGCCAACTTTACTCCCTCCTATATAACCTTAAAGTGTATTTACGTAAGAAATCCCTTAAGCTTTAACTTCTCCCCTAAGAATCGCTTGATTAATAGTAACTTAACCTTAGCTACTCTAATTCCATTAATTTGGTCTTTAAGTATTCGATTATTATCTATTAATTAATTAACTATTTCCTGTAACTAACCTACCGTAATAAGCTGCGAATTAGTATCTCTTATACTAGTGTCTCCTCCTAAACCTAAGGTTGTAGCTGCCGTAGACGGCGTCGTGGTCTGCGCTTTAGGTGGCATATTATTTAACTTGTTAATACTATAACTAGGTAGTAAATATGTAATAAAAGCCTTATAGGAAATACTACGGTAGACTTGTTAATGGGCTAGGTATATAGATATTTAAATAAAGTTAATAATATAATAGTAATAAGTAATAACTAGTGGAGTAGTTACCTAATAGATTAACTCTAATTGTATTCTAAGATTTACTATAAGGAAGGGAACTATCTAGGTAGGGACTGTGGTCCTTTAAATATACATCTATACTCCTAAGAAAGTCGTTACTCTGCCTACTCTATCTGCTCTGTTTACTCTGTAATAGACCTTACAAATTATACAGATTATATAGATTATATCACGTAACCCTACTTACTATTTCTTGTTATATAGTTCCACGGGTTCCATTCTAGACCGTGCTGCTATTAATTAACTAGCTTCCTCCAACTCCTCTTATAGTAGTCGTAGTTCTATACTTAAAGCGTCCGTAACACTTTAGAGAAGAACTAGCAATTAGTCTTTAAATAGAAGAGTTTAGAAAGCATTTGTCCTTTAATACGTAAAGCTCGTTTTACCTTTAATTTACCTTTTACTTACCTAAGACTCTTATTCTATATTGTCGATTAGATAATTATATATTCCAGTTAAACTGGCCTCTTACAATTCTAATCGCTTATAATCCTTTACGGAAGGAACGTACGGCTATTAATTAATAATAATAGGCTATACCTCCTTACCTCCTAAAACGACGCCCTTACTATAAGAGGCTGACAGAGTCTCCCTGGAGGAGCGCATTTCCTCTACTTATGAAGGAGTAGACTAGGAAGCTATAGCTGGTCTATTTAACCTTCTAAGACCCTTAGGAACGATTACCGCTAGGGAGTTATTAAAGTGGTTGCTACGCGAGACCTTATAAAAGATAAAGGAGTTAGAGATATAATTAAGATAAGCATATTAAGACTACTAAGGACAATTATAAGGACAATTGGGAGAAGTATAGACACCTTAGACACAAAGCGGACTTAAAGGGGTAACGCTATACTACGCTATAACGTTAGAAAAACCTAAATCCCGCATAAAGGAACCTAATAAGTATAATAGTAATAGTCTCTAGAACTGTAATTGTTTTATCTATTAATACAAAACTAAGTTTTAGCTAGACCTAAAACATTACTCTAATGAGTATAATTAGATACTAATTACTTCTACCTTCCTACGTGGCACTATTAAGAGTTTATAGATACACTATAAGAAGAAACTTACCATACCCCTTAAATTTAGCGAACTTAAGTTCTGGTTGGTTAATTAGATCTAAGACCCTACTAATTAAGGGATGGATTATAACTAGTAATACTATAACGCCAAACAGCAAGAAGGCTAGAGTATAGTCTAGTTTATAAACTACTTAGAAGAACTAGAAGATAATATACCCTACTTAGACCTGTGGGATAACGCTATATAACTTTACTAGCTACTTGCCAAGTTATAACCTAAGATTTAATAGGCTATATAGGAGAAGGGCGAAATTCCTACCTTTTAAGAAAAGCTTATCTCTAAAGCTACTTGGATTAAGAACGCTAAAAGAGACTATTTAGGGAAGTAAAAGGAACGAGACGCTAATAATAAAGAGCGTAGAACTAGACCTAGCTTTAATAAAAGGGGCAGATTCCAACCTAACCACTCTATAAAAGGATAACGTAAGTAGGCTTTGCAACTATAGAGCAACGCTGGTTAACCTTAGAATAATAATAGGCAGAAACTGTGAAACCAAGAGTTATGTAGCTGTTATTACTATAGTAAGAAAGGCTATATACAGCACTTCTACTAGTAGAAGAAGTAAGAGGATGCTTAATTAGGAAAAGAGAAAGCCTAGTGGATTTTTACTTCCTTATACTAGGCTAGTAAGAGAAGGAGGGAGTAAGCTACTATATGGTCATTCCCGTCTCTATTTAAGTTAATAACAAATAGGTAATACAAGACTGCCTTATAGATAGTGGCGTAACTATAGGGTTTATTTCTTAATTACTAGTAAAAGAATTGGATTTGGACCTTAGTGGCTTATAGGTGCGTACTATTTAAAGTATTAGAGGCTACTGGATTCTGTGCTATAGGGAATAAAAATTTTCTATGGCTAGCTAGGACTGTGATAGTCTATAGAATATGTAGGAGATACGCTTCTGCGCTATAGAAATTAAGGAGTATAACCTTGTTTTAGGATACCTATAGCTTTGCCAAGTTAATCTAGATATTGATTGGCCTTTCGCCTTATATTAATACTAGAAGTCTTAACCGCATATTATAGTTAAAGATTAAAAGACTTTCTTAAGCTATATGCAAGAAGAAGGGTGGGTATATACTATATATGCTACTCTTAACCCTAAGAGTAGGGACGCGGAGTATTTATTTTTAGATGTCCGGCTATACGCAGTTAAGGAACTAGAGATTCTATAGGAATATATAGACCTAAAGAATATTGCTAATAAGGAAGCTGCGTATACCTTGCTTAACCCTATATTAGTAGAGCATAAGATAGATATAGGAAATAAGGAACCTTTTTTTAGACTACTATATAACCTATTAGAAAATAAGCTAGTAGTATTATATTAGTATATAGTGGACAATCTTTAGAAATGATGGATTTGGCCTTCTATAAGCTAGGCAAGGGTACCAATTATATTTATACTTAAGAAGGATAAGACCCTTCGCCTCTATATTAACCATTAGGCGCTAAATAAAATTACTATAAAGAATTGCTACCTACTACCCTTAATAGGGGAGCTTATTGACAGGCTATTAGGTGTAAAGATATTTATAAAATTAGACCTAAAAGATGTATACTATTAAATCCGGATTAAAGCTAGCGATAAGTGGAAAACGGCGTTCCAAATATAGTATGGCTACTTTAAGTACCTAGTAATGCTATTTGGGCTTACTAACGTACCGGCGATATTTTAGGCCTATATTAATAAGGCATTGTCGGGCCTGTTAGATATAATATATATGGTTTACCTTAATAATATTATAGTCTACTCCAATAACTATAAAGCATATATGTACTATATGCAAATAGTACTAGAAAGACTGCGGAAATATAAGCTCTATATAAACCTAAAAAAAATGCTTATTCTATATTACTAGCATTAATTTTCTGGGCTTTATTATTAGCGTTAATGGAGTGTTAATAGAGAAAAGCTAGGTAGACGCTATTAGGGAATGGCTATACCCCACAACGTTTAGGAAAGTATAGGTTTTTATAGGCACGGCGAACTTCTACTAAAGGTTTATTATTTATTACTCATAAGTAATGCTTCTAATTACTAATCTGCTAAAGGGATCTAAGGATAGTAAGAAGTTAGGACCCTTTATATTTAGGGAAGCTGCTAAGCAGGCTATAGACCAGTTAAAGGATTTATTTACATCGGCGCCTATCCTAATATACTTCTGCTAGAAGCTATATATATACCTTAAAACGGATATATCCGGCTTTGCCCTAGGGCCAATTATATCTTAATTAAAAGATGGAGAATGGTATCCTATAGCGTTTTGGTTAAGAAAAATAACCCCTATAAAGTAGTGTTATATAACACACAACTAGGAGCTGCTTGCGATAGTCGCAGCAATAAAGCACTGGCGATATTATTGTATAGGAAGCAATTATTCTATTAAAGTCTTTATAGACTATAATAACCTAAAATACTTTATAACTATAAAGGTATTAAGTGGTTAATAAGCTAGATAGGCGGAGGCACTATTATAGTACAACTTTAAAATTATATACCGCCTAGGAAAGACAAATCCCGCTAATAGGTTGTTAAGATATCTAGATTATAAAACTAGGAGAATCCAGGACAGTATAGGGGAAATAATTCCTATATTATAAAATTTGCTTAGGAAGAGAAAAGAATCTTTCCCTAGAACTATAGAATTTCGCGGTAGGGTAGAGGTCCCAGCGATATAGCTGTAAAGCACTATAATAATAGAGCTGTAGGATATAGTTATGGATTATATTATAGACTAAGCAGATATTATAAAGTTAGCGTACCCTAGAATTAGCGAGAATTCTATAGAATGTGCTAGAGGTATTACGGCACTTTTAACTTAATGGTGTATTAGCTATAAGTTTCCAAATCTAGAGGGGATAGGCGAGATACCTATCCATAGTATGGTATACTGTATAACAGTAGGAGAATCTGCTGGCACTAATAGTTTAAAACGTCTTGTGCTATGCCTAGGGTCTATAATAGCGGCGGGCGAAACGGAAATAAGTAATCTATATAAAACCTTTCTAGATTTTCTTCTTTAAGCATAATAGAGGGACGCCTTTATTGCTAGGGAGAGGTAAAAAGATATAGTAGAGACTAACTTGGCTAGAGTTACTAAGAAGCTATAGTAGCAAGACTAAAAGGGTCTATTGCGCTTTAAGGGTGCTATATATATCCTAAAGGACCAAGCGGTTTAAGATAAAATTCTAAAGGTCTTTTATAACGACCCTCTTAGGGGTTACTATAGTGCTAATAGAACCCTTAAGGCCGTTTAAAGGAAATACTTTTAGGATAGAATATCTAAAGAAGTTAAGGACTATATATTAAGATATAATACGTGCTAAAGGGTATAGATATTTAGGTATTGCCCCTATAGTAAGTTATTAGTGCTTCTTATTCCGTAAGGACTAATATTAGAATTAATAATAGATTTTATAATAGGCTTACCTTCTACTAAAATAAAAATAGGAGAGGTTGCTAATGCTATTCTAGTAATTATTAACAGATATACAAAGTTTTTAGGGTATTTTGCTGTTATAATAACAATTATAGTAGCGGAACTAGCAGACCTGTTTTTAAAGCAGTGGCTCTTATTTAGTACGCTAAGGGGAATTATATCCAATAGAGGTACCGTATTTAACAGCGCATTTTAGTCTTTATTTTATCTTTTATTAAAAATACGGCGAAAGATAAGTACTATCTTTTACCTATAAACAGATAGGCAAATAGAGCGTCTAAATACGTTATTAGAACACTACCTCCGCTGCTATATTAATTATTAACAGGATAATTGGCCATTATAGTTAGCTCTAGCGTAATATATATATAACATAAGCATCTATAGTAGTATAAAAATAACCCCTTATAAAGCACTGTTTGGGGTAAAAGCAAATAACCCCTAAAATGTTAAGGATATTATTCCTAAAAGAGAGGCACTGGTGGCGTCTAAGAGAATCAAGCAAATAAGAATTTATAGAGAAGAACTTAAAAAGTACTTACTAGACGCCCAGGTTATATAAAAAAGGTACTATAACGAGGGATATATGCCTAAAGAATTTAAAATAGGAGACGAAGTCTTACTATTTATAAAAATATCTAGATAAAACGTATTAAGAAGAAGCTGGACTATAGGTAGCTTGGACCCTTTAAAATAGTTAGGAAAACTAAAGGAAATTAAGCCTATAAATTAGAATTGCCGAAATTATATTTAATACATCCTATATTTTATGTTTCCTTATTAAAGTTATACTAGAGAAGAGACGGTGTAAATCTATCCCTACCTAGTAAAATTAATAGGGAACTAGAATGGAATATAGAAGACATTTTAGACTAAAAATGGCGTTAGAAAAAACGCGAATTTTTAGTTTATTAAGAAGAATACTTTTAGGTATATAATAGTTGGGAACCTAAGGAGCACTTTTAGCTAGGATATAAAACGGCAATTAAAACTTTCTTAAAGACTATAAATTAGGATTTAGTAACGGTTCTGGATATACTACGGATAAAATAATAGGGAAGACCCTATAAATTAAAACTATAAGGTTAAGCACAGGCATTAGAAATGGGAACGTTTCGCTATTATAATAAGGATCCTAGAATTCTGTAAGAGAAAGCTATAGGGATCTATATAAGAACTACTAGGGATATTATCTAAAGAAGACGCTGTTTGGAAATAAGTGGTAGTACTAGAAGAAGGGGCTCTAGGGATTTAAAAGGTTTCCCTAAGGATAAAAGGAGAGTATCTGGTCTAATACTAAAAATACGTAGTAGAGTTAATAATACGAAGAGGACCAAAAAGACATAGGGCGAAGACTTAAAATTTTTAAGAAATTGTAAAGCACCTATAAGAATACCACCTGTTTATTATATACGGAGATTATAGCGGTATACTGCTTTTATATAGACTATTACTAAAAATAAAAATAGAGACATCCCTAAAGTATAAAGTTGATTTCTAGTACTAGGGCATCCTAGAGGCACTAGAGAGGCACTATATAAAGCTATCTTATAAAAAGAAAGAAAGAACAATATAATAACTTAAATACTAGAAGTAGCAATAAGAGCCTCCTCCTCTATTTTAACGCTATTACTAGCAGTATTATTAGCACTCCTATCCCCAGAAGCATTAGCATTCTTACTAATATTCTTTTTAGAGTGGTAAGAACTAGACGGACTACTATAACCGGGGGACTGGCGGGGAGAATGTTTATCTTTATTACTATCCTTAGTGTTATCCCTAGGCTCTAAATCAGCATCTAGGCTAGGATTAGAAAGTTAATAACTAAAGAGTTAGTATAGTTCCTAAACATGTTACTAAAGAGACTTACCTAGCTAAAAAGGCCCGCGTAAGAGTGTAAATATTATTATTTATAAGAACGAACTGCTTACATATGCGCTCCTAGACACTATATATCTAAAATCACTACGTTTCTATAGTAGTAGAAACCCTTATTAAATTAAAAAAGTGTAAGGCTATTGCCTAGGTGTATGGTAGGGAGTAGGCAAGCCGAGTATAAGTTACAAGGAGAGTCGATAGAAGAGGACGATATGGTAAAGAGTAGGTATAGCAATACCTTATACGGAGAGAGACGAACCAATAAGGAGGGAAGGGCTGTAAGCCTAAGGGAGCTTATAAGGAGGTGATAAGGGCTAGCCAAAGGCTAGCCTTAGCAGCCGCCAAAAGATCCCTTATATTGCCCCCCCCTTCGTTAGGGCTGGCCCCTAGCCCATATACCTAAATAAATTGATTTCTATATACAAAAAGGTAAGTAGTGCTAAAGCCTTGCTTGTACAGGGAAATAGGGAATAGGGAGAAAAAACCAGCCAAGCAGCCTTAATAAAAACCTCAACCTATAACCAAACCCTAGTAGGAAAAAATGTCTATTTTAGGGTAGGAAAAGAGTATCTACTAGTAGAGATAGTTAATTGCGTACAATCAATAAGCTATAGCTCTATTTATGCGCCTTTAATTAATATCTTAATTGCCTTCCCTTAGCCACGCAACCAGTTTTTATAAGGAAGTGATAGCTAAATAGCTCATACACATGTTTCCTTCCTTCTAAATTACGCTATTATTACGGAGTTATATTAGTAAGTAGATTATATAGGATCTAAGAGCTGCTGCTATCTCTTAGGCAAGCTATAGCTCTTAAAGCAACTAAGCAGCCTTAATAAAAACCTTAACCTATAACTAAAACCCAGTGGGAAAAAAGGTCTTTTAGGAAGGAAAAGAGTGTCCGCTAGTAAGGTAAGATTTAATTGCTTTTAATCAATCTTAAAGCCATAGCTTTTTTTAATCTAGCCGCAGCTTTAAGTTAAAGCCGTAGCATAAGGATGAGCCGTTGCCAATTCTTAGGCAAACTATAGCTCTTAAAGTAAGCCGCAGCTTACGAGATTATATAAAATATCTAAACCAAAGCTCTTAAGCGAGCCGTAGCTCTAAGGCAAGCCGTAGCTCTAAGAGACAATTGCCTGCAATTAAGTCTTGGTAGCCCTTTAGCTAATAACCGGAGAGTCTCTAGGTTGGAGCCGTAGCTCTATAAGAGATTGTATTAGATCTTTAAGCCAAAGCTTAATTGCATTTAATCTAGAAGTAAGGGTAGTAGCTATAGCTTTGGAAGCTAGCCATTAGTTCTTTAGATAGCTATTAAATAGCAATTGGATAGCCTCTAGGGTAGCTGCATCTCTTTAAGGATGTTTAACCTTCCAATCTCTATTAGTGGGACCTCTGTAGCAAGTAAACCGTGGTTGGCCTATTAAGTATTTGCAAGCTTAATTGCATAGGATCCCGCTTAACTCCTGCTAGAAAGCTTTTGGATAGCAATTAAATTACCTTTAAGTTGCCGTCGGGCAGAGCTGCACCGCTGCACTGCTGATTGTATGCAGGTATACCAATCACCTTAGGAGATAATCGCGTACGATCTGGATAGCCCCTGACCTTTGGCCAGGTAGCTATAGTCTCCTTTCCTTCTCCTAATCCGTATTCTAACACCGTTATGCGGATGCGATCTGCTAGGCGTCTGCTGGTGTACCTGCTCTTGCAGTGTACGCGGTCGTCCTAGGTAAAAATAGAGGATCGTGAAATTGCTCGAGGGCGGAGCCCTCGGCTTGCTGCCGGCTACCACCCACAAGGGTGTAGGATCGGTTTAAATGTAAGGCTATTGCCTAGGTGTATGGTAGGGAGCAGGCAAGCCAAGCATGAGTCACAAGGAGAGTTAATGGAAGAGGACAATATGGTAAAGAGTAGGTATGGTAATACCTTATACGGAGAGAGACGAACCAATAAGGAGGGAAGGGCTGTAAGCCCAAGGGAGCTTATAAGGAGGTGCCAAGGGCTAGCCAAAGGCTAGCCTTGGCAGCCGCTAAAAGATCCCTTATAAAAAGCTATAAGCAATAGAAGACACCTTCTATCCCTATCTTTTACTATTCTAATATAGACGGAAGTCCCTAATAGCGTGTTAGAGCTGGTAAGCCTTACGCGCGTAAACAGCGGGGATCTAATATAGTTAGTAAAGTCCAAAATAGGATGGAATGGAAAATACCGGAATATAGGTTTTTTTCCGGCTATAATAGTGGGAATACTTAGATCTATTCTTGCTAGAGCGCGGTATCTTATAGGCGTAGGACGGGTCTAATGTAAGCGCGTAAACGTAACAATGGCAGCACTTTAGAGAAACCACCGCAGAAGCAATAGAAGTGGTCTATAGTGCCAATAGAGCAGGGACAACGCCGCCGCTAGTTTAGGGACGCGCAGCACAATTATAAGCTATTGTGAGAGAATACTATAGGAAGTTAGTATTATTAAAGAGATAAAATGGGGATCCTATTATCTATAGACGCGTTATAAGAAGAGAACAGAGCAGTAGTAGAAAGAATAGCTAGAGATACGGAAGCTAATAGCTAAGATATAATAAAAAACAGTCTACTAAAAGGCGAGATAAATAGTGTTGTTAATAGAAAGACGCGTAAGAGATAACAGCTTATAAACTAGAAGAAATTAATATTAAGACGTTATTATTAGGACCTATTTTAAGTAAATGGGGATAGTAGCTAGTTAACGCGTTGCATGGGACAACCTCCAGATTAGCTTATAATAAATTCTTATAATAAGGAAGGTAAATCCCATTTAATTTATATTATTATTATTAAGGTTCTATTATAAAGGTACCGTAAAGAGCTATAGTAGAAGAAAAGCGGAGGAATAGAAAATAAAGTAAGGTTCTACGCTAGTAAAGAACTGGTAATAAGCTATATTATAGAGTACCTTTCCGCTAGAGAACTTCCTTAGTGGTTTTAGTTGGAACTCTATAAGAGTTTATTAGAAGGTAAAGTCTTAAAGAACTAAAACCCTTAAAAGGGAGGCAATTACAATAGGCGCTCCTAAAAGGTATATATTAGATAAGACAGATAAAGGTTTTACTAATATCCCACTAATATCCTAGAGGAGACATGGTTAAATTAATAAGGGGTAAAGGGTTTTACTAGTGTTTTAGAAGGATTATATAGGGAGCTAGTTCTCCTCTAGAGAAGAACTAGTAATTAGTTTTTAAATAGAAGAGTTTAGAAAGCATTTGTCCTTTAATACGTAAAGCTTGTTTTACCTTTAACTTACCTTCTACTTACCTAAGACTCTTATTCTACACTATTAATTAGATAATTATACGTTTTGGTTAGACTGGCCTCTTATAATATGCTAAGTATATACTATTATATAGCCTACCTAGAATAGTAAGTATATACTATAGTATAGCCTACCTTATCCCTTACAACGTCAAAATGGGTTGTTAGGTTATTGATAAGAACTAGCCAATCAGATTATCCGGATTTGGTGTCCGTACTTAGAAATTTGGTGGGGTTCCCGTATAGACCACTTACTCTAAGGACCCTAACGTTGCAAGGGATAGAATAGTAAGTATATATATAATATGTCCCACCTTATATTGCTATACGGCTAAAAAGATAGCAGTTGTCGCGAATATATTATACCCGCGGCGGGACCTAATATATATACTCTTATAATATACTTACTATTCTATAAGGTAGGCTATACTATAATATATACTTAGCATATGCAGCGTATATGCTTACTATTCTATAGGTAGTGTTAGCGACTTAGTCAATCGAGGCACAAACACGGCAAGAGGGTCGCGCAAGCCTATATAATTGGATTGTCTATAAATGAGGATCCAAAGCTAGAGAAAGGAAAGGGGAAGAACGGAAGCACTGCTTAAAGTTATATACAATTCTCTAGTCACATGACGGCACTTTGCCATTACGTAACGGCAATTTACGGCAATCTGCGGTAATGTGCTAGCTGCGGCAATATGCCAGCGCCGTAATATTACCCCCCCCCCTCTAAAAAAGCCTACCCTCAGGCTTTATATATCCGTATTATATCCATGGGGTGTTCTTATCTATATACTTAATAGGTAGCTTATTATCTTCGCTATACTAGCACTCTATTTACTTATCTAGATACTTTAGGGGTTTTGGCTTATCTAGATACTTTAGGGGTTTTGGCTTATTAGGGTATTAGTTATAAAACTCTTTAAGCTTCTAGGGGCAACCTATAAAGTTCCAGGTAGGGTACTAGGTTGGGTCTAGATTATAACCTTTCCATTAGATATGGTATTTTAGTGTTTCTTATACTAGTTTATAGGCTAATATTTTATTAACTTCCTATTTATTATTACTATTAACTTAAATTGGTAGTAGAGGCTCATTCTTTTATCTAGGTAGTGGGTTATTTATAGCTTTCTATAGCTTATCTGGTAAGAAAATAGGGTGGACTTTAATTAAGTCTGGGAGTTTAACCTTATATAAGTTGCCTTCTTTATTAAGGATCTTATACAATCCTACTATCTTATAGTCTAGCTTATAGCTAGGCCGTTCTGTCTTTTAGTTCTTTATTATAACCTAGACCTTATTACCTACGGTAAAGTCAGGCTCGCGCCTATGCTTATTTGCCTACTATTCCATTAATTTTTAGGCCTTCTCTAGGTTTTTATAGGCTACCGCCTATACTTCTTCTAAGCGTCTAGTATACTGCTGTGCTTTTTTATAAGATAGTTTTTCGCGTATGGTTTATGGTCCTTCCAGTCTTTTCCAGTTAAAGCTTATATAGGGTAAGTATCCCATTTCTAGCTAAATAGGTATAAACCCTATAGAGTTATGGGGTAGGGTTGCCTGGGTGTAGTCTATTATAGGTAGTAGTTTGCCCTAGTTATTTTAAAAGTAGTTAATAAAGGGCCGGAGTCTCTGGTCTAAGTATTAATTTACAATCTCTATCTAACCGTCTGTCTAGGGGTGGTATACTATAGAAAGCTTTAGCCTAATACCTAGGATCTAGGTAAACTTATTTTAGAAGGCTAATATAAACTGCGGCCCGTGGTTGGATATAATAGTATCTAGTAATCCATAAATTTGGTAGATATAGTGGATATATAGTTGGGCCGCCTCTTTAGTATTAATATTCTTATAATAGGGGATTAAGAATAGGCGCTTACTAAAGCGGTTAACTAGAATTATAACCATATCATATCTGTCGCGGTCTATAGGTAACTTATAGAAGTCTATAGAGATATGCTACTAAGGGCGTTCTGGTATTAGGAGTGGCTTTAATAGCCCTAGGGTTTTGTCTTAAGGAATTATAGACCTACGGCAGTTATCGCAGTTCTGTATATAGCGGTTAATATCCGTAACTATTCTAGGCCAGTAGTAGCGGTTGCTAATAATCCTACGGGTCTTATTTTTTCTAGGGTGGGCCGTAGAGACCTAGGTATGTGCTTTAGTAATAAGCTGAGTCCGTAGGTTCTATTCCTCTACTACTACTAGCCGTTCTTAATGCTTAAGTAATCTATTTTTAAGGGACTATAGGCTAGTAATGTTCTTTGCCTTTTTACGGTATTCCTATAGGGAAGAGGCTGTACGGTTTACCTGTAGTAATTTATTAATAAAGTTAAATCCTAAGGGGTTAATAGGATATATCTTGGCACCTAAGAAGTCTGTACTTAGTTCTGCTTATATCTAGGGGTTAAGGTACTCTAGTTATAGTAGTGTCTGTGTCTATAATGAGATCTTTATAGCTGCCTGGTTACCTAGGTCCTATTTACGCCTTATAAGAGTATCCGCACAGTTTATAGCGCCTGGTTTGTATATAATTAAGAAGTTAAACTAAGATAGGATATCTATCTAGCGTGCCTACTGGGCCGTAAGGGCCTTAGTTATTATAAAGTATTCTAGGGCCTTATAATCCGAAACTACCTTAATAGGCTTAGGGGTCCCCTCTAGCTATACACGCTAGTGCTGAAAACTAGAGATAATAGCTAGCATTTCTTTATTATGGATGTGGTAGTTTAGCTTGGCATCTATTATAGTCTTTAAATAGTATATAACAGAGTACTATTCTCCATCTGATTGCTTTTAGGGGAAAATACCGGCTATTACGCCATCTAAGGTATTAGTTTCTAGCATTAAGGGCCGTTTTAGGTTAAAGTGGGTAAGTAGGGGGGCCAATACTAGCCATTTTTTAAGCTTATTAAATGCCTGCATATATATAGCGTTAAAGTGGAATAGCTGGTCTTTTCTAGTAAGGTGGTTAAGAGGCTAGGCGATTCTACTATAGTTCTTAATAAAGTGTTGGTAGAAGTTATAGAAACTTAAAAATAACTACACCCCCTTTACGGTCCGTGGGGGTATCTACTAGTTAATTGCGGCCGTTTTTTCTGGGTCTATCTTAATTCTGTCTATACTAATAATAAACCCTAAGTACTTAGTGCGCTTAACACTAAATTCTAACTTCCTAATATTGGCCTAGAGACTAGCTTTATGGAGCCATTATAGGACTTTATAGATATACTTCTTATATTCTAGTTTATTCTTAGAGTAAATTATAATATTATCTAGGTAGGCTATGTAGAAGTTATTAAGGTAGTTAAAGAGTATATTATTTATATACCGTTGGTATATAGCCGGTCTATTAGTTAGTCTAAAAGATAGTACTTTATATTTATATAATCCGTAGCGGGTCTAAAATATAGTAAAATCTTTAAATTTAGGGTCTATTCTAATCCGGTAAAAGGCCTAGCGGATATTAAGCTTTATAAAGATCTTAGCCTTATTTATATAGGCTAGTGTTTCTTTAAGTAAGGGTAGCAGATATTAGTCTTTGTGGGTTATATAATTTAGTTTATAATAGTTAATATAGAAACGGAGTCTGCTATTAGGCTTTTTTATAAAGAGAATAGGTGTGGTAAAGGGGACTTGGCTAGGCTTAATAAAGCCCTTATTAAGGTTATTAATAAAATACTACTTAGTGGTCCTTAGTTTATTGGTAGATTGCTGGCAAAGGGGGCTATAGCTAAGGGTGTTTTCTTTATCTAGCTTAATCTCAATCTTATAGTTATATGGTTAGTAAGGCGGGAGTATATTAGATGCTGCCTTAGAAAATACGTTCTTAAATTCCTAATATTGGTAGAGTAGTTTTTGTTCTACTAGCTCCTTATCTATAAGCTTACTTTCCCTACTAAGTTAGTTATAGGCTAGAGCTTCCTTGTCTTTAATAATCCAATTAATTTTATATAAGCTAGTTATAAAGGCAATGGTGTTGGGCTGTATTAAGTTTTAGTAGAATCCTATAGTGCCAATGTAGCAGATATTAACTGGTGGGAGGCCTATAGGTTTCTTTACGGACGTTCTGTGGACCATATTCTGCGGCTAAGGGTTTATAACCCTCCTTAGCTTCTATTCTATCTTCCGTAAGTTATCTTTCTAGTCTATATATTTAGTATGGCGTCTAATATTCCTTGCTGTTCTTTATAGCTATATAGGGCCTAAGCTAGCTGGCTTATTACTAACTTCCTGAGTTTCTAGTGTTGGCGGCGCGATATTAGTAGTCTGGGGGCGGCGTATTATATGGACCTATTGTGGATTAAGCTGTATATCTTTTTTAAATGCCTGGTCTCTATATATAGTATTAGCCTAGTAAATAGTGTCTACCTATAGCCGCATGAGGTTTTCTATTATAATGCTGATTTCTTTTATAAAGGAAGGGGTTAGGGGTAGGGTTTCAGGCCAGATAAGCCGTCTGCTCTATATGTTAAGCTATAAGCCTAAATAGGCTAGCTATTTTCTTTTTAAAATTATATTATGGCTTCCTAGGTCTATAATAAGTAAGGGGATGTTATACTGCCTTCGTCTGTTAACATAGAGGTAAATCCGTAAGATTGTTATAATAGGTGGCCCTATCCGTCCGTTATACCTGTAAATAGGAATTGGTTTAGGTAGTTCTTTAAGGGGTGTATTTAGAAAATTAGCCAGCTTTATAGCATACTGGGTATCTATTAAGGCGAAGGCATTTGCTCCAGAGTTAGCTAAAGTAGAGGTTAAAACTTAATATCTATTACGGAATAAAGTATAAGGGATAGTGTAGCTTTTTCTACCAACTAGCTAATCTAGATTAATATGTAACATATTAATCCCTTTTAACCCTAGAGAGGAGTCTTCCTCTAAGATTCCTCTTTTTTTAATTCTATGCTATCCTTCTAGATTAATAGAACCTTATCCGCTTTTATATTTATTGGGTAATCCTTTATAATATAGCCCTTCTAGCCGCAAAAGAAGCAAGCTCCCTAATCACTAAGGGCCTATATATAGGGGTTGCTGTATATAGGCCAAGCATTCGCTAGACCTATAGTAGGACTAGCTGTATAACTAGCTGCTAAATTAGCGGCGGGCTATATGGCCGGTACTATAGGGGCTGTAGGTCTTACTAGGGCGCTGCGGCCTATTCTAGTAGTACTTATATTCTGGTTAGTAGAGCTTCTAGTCTTATACTGCTTAGTATATGCCTTAATTTGATAGAGGCCCTAGTTAATAGCTAGGTATTAGTCTATAAGTTCCTTAAGTATCTATATGGTAGTATAAACTGGTAGTATAGCGCGCTGTAGGTCTAGGGTAAGCTTGTTAAAGAGGTCTAGTATTAGATCTTTTTAGGGGATTTAAGCCTATTTGGCTAAGTGTAGAAAGCGGGTCTAAAAGACCAAGAAGGTCTCTGTTGTTTTTATATTTAGGCTTTTATAATTAAGCTGGGCGTTTTATACTTTAAAGGGGTCCTTATAAATAGAAGATAGGTAGTTAATTATTTCTTCTTTAGAGAGGAAGGGGTTTACTAAGTCCTAGGCGTATTGTGGACGTAGGTGTATCTATATATTATTACCAGTACAGCCGAAGACATATGCTATTTTAGCTTGGGTATTAGGAAAGTGGTCTATATTAACTTTAAGCTTATTTTACAGTTAAAGCTTCTAGTTGTTAAATATAGGGTTAGTTCTATCTATAAGCAATAGGGGGTCTATAACCTTTACGGATCGCGATAATGCTAATACTATATGTTACATCGGCAAAATATGGTACCCTTTCAATGGCCTCAATGGTTGGTGGTTGACGCAATTGGCGCGCAGTTGAGGTCATTTGGCAACTCGACCGACTAGCCTATGTCGT
>Ga0307507_10005452_pt1 | contig 20877 bp, 3 predicted proteins | sample 7_EM_MG_FD_207223 | JGI IMG/M metagenome (GOLD analysis project Ga0307507, IMG submission 207223) | Populus trichocarpa ectomycorrhiza microbial communities from riparian zone in the Pacific Northwest, United States - 7_EM | ecosystem: Host-associated > Plants > Roots > Unclassified | place...
GAAGAAATCCACCTAATACTAAATAAGTGAGGCTTATTGGCTACCCCTAAGGAAATTAATTAAAGACTAGAAAGGATCTAGGCAGTAATTAAAAGTGGGCTAAAAGAGTACTGCCTAGTTTTAAAACTAGGCCCCTACGCGTAATACATATGGTCCGTATAGTGCGCGGCCCTTGTAGCCGGCTAACGATAAGCAAGGAGGAAATACACAAGCAGCCACAATTCTGAGGATGAGAGATAATATAAAGATATAAGAAACCAGCTAAAGAATACCCTAAGAAAAGAAGCAAGGAATAACTAGAGATGGTTTATAAATAAATACACTACTAACCTAAGTCTCCCCTATAATAAGGGCCTTTGGACCATAGTGAAATAGGTAAAAAAAAAGGCAGGACGCCTAGTAGAAGATCTATACCTACTACCCCTACAAAGAGCAGGCAAACTATAGGCCACAAGCAATAATAACAAGAAGGTAAAGATCCTTATAGAAAATTTTTTCCCTTAACTGGCTCTAGTAGACCTTAGCGATATTACTAGTAAAACACTGGTAACTCGCCTAAGGGTTAATAGCGACATAACAACTAAAGAAATGGCTAGAACTATTAGCCGCCTCTTAAACAACACAGTATTAGGACTAGATGGGATCCTAAACAAAGCCCTAAAGACCTATAGACCACTTATAGCACTTTGGCTTGTAGACGTAGCCAGAGCATGCTTTGCAATAGGCTACTACCCACAACTTAGAAGATCCATGACGATAGTTATCTTATAAAAAGAAGGTAAAGTAGACTACTTAATCCTAGGAAGCTACCGCCCTATTGCCTTAGAAAACACCCTAAGCAAGATCTTAGAAAAGGTTATAGCGGACTATATAGCAGATATGGCAGAGGAATATGCCCTACTACCATAAAGCTAAATAGGGGCAAGAAAGAATTGCTTAACGCTATTAGTACTTACACTACTCGCTACTACCATTAAAACTGCATAGGCTATGCGAAAGGACTTTATAGTATTAATACTTAGCCTAGATATTAGCGGCGCCTATAATAATATACCCTATAAGCGTCTTCTATACATCTTTAGGGCAAAGGGCTTTCTAGAATAGATTATTTAATTTATTTAAGGATTTATAGGCCAGAAAGAAATATTACTGGTCTTTAGCGGATACCAGAGCCCCCCTATCGCAGTTATAATAGGAATACCACAAGGATTACCTCTATTGCCTATACTCTTTCTCTTCTTTATAAGCAACCTGCTTAATACCTTTAAGGAAGGGGCGACCTAGGGGATAGGCTTTATTAATAATACAAACCTAATTATATATAGGCCAATAGCCGTAGAGAACTGTAGGACACTAGAGAAAGCCCATAACACCTATATAGAATAGGCAAGATAATATGGAGTCTAATTCTTACCAGAGAAATACCAGCTAATCTATTTTATAAGAAAACGTAACTAATCTGTAGATCTTTAGCATACAATCCATATCTAAGGCTTTAGGGGTTAACCGGTTTAAGGCCTAAGGGTATTAGGAGTATAGGTAGATAATAAGCTCCAGTAAAGCGCATATACGGCATAAGCGGCCTATAAGGGCTAAGTATAGTATATCGCTATGTCTAGGATTATTAATTCTATATAGGGTCTATGCTTCCAGAGGTCACGCCTACTATATATAGCAGTTGTCCGGCTAACTATAACGTATAGATCTAGCATTTGGGCCACTAGAGAAACTAAAAAAGGCCCCCCTAAATTACTCCTTAAACTACTCTAAAAGGTCTAAACAGCCTATCTTAGGAGTATAACAGGCGGGTATAAGCGAACGGCTATAGCACTGCTTAAGAAGGAAGCTAATATTCCCCCCCTATAACTATATATTGAAGCTGATGTAATATAAAGGGTGTAAAAGAAATGTAACTTTAACGTTATAAAGTATATTAAGACACGCCTAAATAAACTATAGAGGGACCCTAGGGTGCCCTATAGGAGAAGGAACCAACAACCCTAAAGTAGGGAAGATATATTAGGAAAACAGGTAGAGAAAGTAGAAGAAGAATAGTGCGGCACTAGGGCCCAGGCCTATATAGAGGAGGAAGGGAGACGCGTAAGAGGCCAGTAAAGATAACAGTAAAGGAGAGAAAGGAGCTAAAGTAGAGCATAAAAGAGTACTGGAAAACCATCTACTGTAACACAATACTGGTTAGACCGACGCTGGAGAGATAAATAGGAGTTAAAGGTATAGAGGTAGACTTAGGCAAGGGGAACCTAAGCCATAGTATGGGTAATACTATGGGGGGTAAATACCTAAGGGCTCTAAGAGGGCCTAATAAAGGCGGAAAATACAATGGCAATACTCTTAAGGACAGGAATAATAGGACTAAAAGATTAGCTTTACTAGGTAGGTGTTCTAGTAGGTAGCCTAAGGTGTAAATATGGCTGGCCAAAACAGACACCAAAACATATAATACTGTTATGCCCCTTATATACTAGCCGAGAAGCAATGCTCTTAGCAGCTAGCACAGAAAACTATAATACACTACTCTTAATATAGAAAGGCCTTAAGGCGGCTACCCGGTGGCTTATTAGCTAAAATGTGCTAGACCAGTTCTAGGTTGCAAAGGAAATAGCAATAGAAGGTAAAGGGGTAAGTAATAGGCGCCCCCTAATAACTCTACAGGAGTAGAGTATAGTGTGTAATACTAGCGCGTCCGTAGGTTTGTTATAGTAGCAGTAGTTCCTAAGAAGGTTAAAAAGTAAGGTAGTAGAGCACCACTAGTAACTTATAGGCGACTTGCAAGCGAGCCCTAAAAGGCGGGGAGATGGATTACGGGGTTTTCTTAAATAGAGTTTTCTCCCTATATGTATATAAGGAGTAGTCCGCGTGGGCCCAACAGGGATCCGAATCGGACGTTAAGCAATGAATAATAATATACACGTATATTCTATATACTCAAACATATTTTTGTACATAGTTATGTATTATAGGCTAGTAGTAAGCCTATTGGATAATCTTATAAGTCTTTATATAACTAGGATGCCCTACTATAGGGGAGTTATATATAAATTTAAGTATCTTAAATTGTAAAGGTTTAGAATTTAGGACTACCATTTTCTATTAATAGTATAATTAATTATTTTAAATTTTGCATTTAGCAAGTATAATATCCTTATACTATCTTTTTCCTATTTAAATCGCTTTTATTATATCTATTATCTATACATTCTTATATTTATATTCCATTAGCTTATTAATTTCTATTTCCTATCTATTAACTTCTAATTTATTTCTATTAAGTTCTATATTTAGAAATATAGGATATAGTTTTCTAAAATATTTAGGGGGTAATAAGATCTATAATTAATTTATAATCCGTTTATCTAAAGCGTTTACAGATAGGTCCTATAATTATTATATTAATATATTAGGCTTCTAATTAAGTTTACCTAATTAGTATATAATCTTAAAGTTAAATTATAAGAGGTATTCGGCCTAATAAATTTGGCGCTATATTAGTTGCTTTATAGTTATAAAGTACTATAGGTTCTTATAGTCAGTTAATATATATATTAGGAACAATAATCCTTTAAGCTTAGGACGCTATTATTTAAAGCATCTAATAATTGTAAGCAGTTCCTTATTATATATCTTATAGTTTAATTTAATAGGGGCGAGTTTCTGGAAGAAAAAGGCTACTAGACATAGCTCACTATTCTTATTATATTATTGTAACGGGACTAGCCCAGTTACAGTAGGAATGTCTTGGTGAAACACTCGACAGATAAATTCCGACGCTTTAACCAATTCTGCCGAATTCTGCCAGCTTGATCGACTTCTGCCAAGTTCTGCTTAATTAATTGAATTCCACCAAAGTCCGTTGAAAACCGCGTGCGCATATGCGTACACATTAACCACCAAGACCCCTAACTATTTAATTATATAATTCTCTCGTTATTCCTTTCTCTTCTTTACGTAACGTCTTGTTCTCTATAAGAGCTATATACCCTTAGATTTAGATAGAATTTATATTATTCCTTTAGATCTTCCCAAAGCCTCTTCGTACCCTTATATTACGTTACATTAAAAACAACTACTATTAAAATGGCAAACAACCTCAAATCCCACGCGTTAACTACAAGCATTATAACCCTAGTTAGGGAATAGTTAACTATAATGCAAGAAGCCTTTATAGATGCTTTAGCTTAGCAACGGGCTATACTGGAAGCCCAGCATTAGCAATTAATAGAAGCACTCTGCGAAGAACTCCGTAACGTTAAACCACTTACATTAGAGACCCCAACACCACCTATAAACAAAATTAAAATAACTATATCTAAGCCTAACCCCTTAAACGCGAACCTTAAACTAGTAATAGTAACTTAACCTATATCTATAACGAATTTAATACCTATTATAAAATCTAAAAAGCTCACTAATTTTCTAATGTTTAATAGAAATTAAAACAACCTACATCCCTTTATAACCAAGCTCCATCTTAAACTTTTAATAAACTATAATTAATACCCTACTAAAGCTAGCAAGGTTAGCTATGGAATGTTTTATTTAAGCAAAGACGCTGTATAAACCATAGATCTATTCTTCTGTAATAGCACCTTTATTAATTTTAAAATCTTTATCTCTCTACTAGAACAAATATATAATAATACTAGCCGCAAACACACAGCTGTTACCAAACTTAAAACCCTATAATAACGGAACTAAGACTTTACTAGCTTCTTCTCGGAATTTTTAAGCCTTATTAGTAAACTAGATTGGAATAAAGCCGCTAGAGTCGCTGCTCTTTAATAAGCTATTTCAGACGAGATTAAAGCCTAGTTAGTAGGCAGAGAACTGCCAAAAAACCTATCTAAATTTGCTATAATGTGTTAACGAATTAATAAGGACCTTTAATACAATAAGTAAACTTATTCTCTAAAGCCAACCACACCTTATATTTAAAACTCCACAAACCCAGTATATGCTCTAAAACGCAATCCTTCTCTAAAACCTAAAAGCCCTATATATAACCCTATAGACCTTAATGCCACCCAATCCTATATACCCTTAGGAACCGATAAATAAAGAACTTAAGCCACAAATAGAGAATGCTTCGGATGCGGTAAAAAAGGATATATTTAAAGGAATTGCCGAACTCATCCCTTTAAAAAGGTCCGCCGTAGTTCCTCCCAATCCTTAAATCGTACTTATTCTATAAATTATACTTAGTTGCCATAAAGTACCTTACCCTTAGTTAACTTGGAAAACAAATCATCCTAGGGCCAAGTCGCGCCTTAAGATAAGAAGTGGAAGAGTATAAGTATCTAGGCTCTTCCAGCGCTAATATATAACACAACTCCCTTAATATATTTAGTAAAATTTAAATACTTAGAAAATGGAAGGAAGTATAAATCCTTATAGATAGCGGAGCTACTAGCATAGGCTTTATTAATATAAACTACACAAAAACTTAATACCTAAATTTAAAGAAACTTAATAAGCCCTAAGGCCTATAAGGCTTTAACAGTAAACCCTTAATATATAGCAAACTAACGCACTACGCTCTTATAAAATTACAGATGGGCAAATACCTTAAATACGTTTCCTTATTTGTAATACCCTTAAAGCATTATAAAATAATACTTAAACACAAATAGCTAAAACAACACAACCCTTTAATTAGCTGGGTTAAAGAAATACTAAAGTTCCGTATAACTTACTACTAAAGTTATTACTTAAAAAACTATATGCCCTACAAATATATATATAACTATTTAAATTTAATATAATATAAATTACCCTTGCTATAAACCTTAAACCAAGATAATAAAGCCATAACTACTAATTATAGCAAAGAATGCGAAGACGATTTGTTAAAACCTCTTAAATTTTATATAATATAGGCCGCGCCCTTTATCTTATTAGCAAAAAGACAAGATTATAAAATCTTTGCTATAACTATAGAAGATATTAAGAAAGCACTAGAACCGAAATAGTACATTAATCCTTAACCTCTTATACCTAAAGAGTACCACAATTTAATTAACAAGTTTAAAAAATAATTTATAAACCAACTAGCCCCACACTAAAATAAGCACGATTTTAAAATAGAACTTAAGCCTAGTATAACACTAAAGTTTAGTCCGCTATATGGTATATTATAAAAAGAACTGCTTATAATGCAACAATACCTTAACAAGCATTTAGAAAAAGGATTTATTTACCCTAGTTAATCTCTATTCACCTTACCTATACTATTTATTAAAAAGCTAGGAAGAGGCTTAAGATTCTATATTAATTACTAAGCTCTAAACGTAATTATAATTTAAAACCAATATCCAATTCCCCTAATTTAAGAAACGCTTAACTGTTTAGTAAAGGTATAGTACTTTATAAAGCTTAATATAGTTACCGCCTTTAATAAAATCCATATATATAAAGGAGATAAGAAGTATATAGCTTTTCATATATAATAGGGACTCTTTAAATACCTAGTAATACTATTTAGCATAAAGAACGGTCCCAGTATATTTTAGTAATATATTAACAATACGCTTTATAAATTCCTTAATGTATTTATTACCGTATATATTAATAATATCTTAATCTACTTATCCTTACTTTCTAAACATTAGAAACACATTAAAATAGTCCTTAAACGCCTATAAGATATAGGCCTACAATACAACATTAAGAAATGCAAGTTCTACGCGTTAGAGATTATATACTTAGGCTTAATAATATTCCGCAACGGAATTAAAATGGACCCTAAGAAAGTTGCTATAATTATAAACTAGGAAAGCCCTAGCAATATATAAAACATTTAAGGATTTCTAAAATTTATAAACTTCTACTGTTAATTTATTAACCACTTCTTAGAAATTGCCTAGCCATTAATAGACCTAACAAGGAAAAAGGTAAAATTTAAATAGACCGCTAAATACAAATAAGCTTTTAATAACTTAAAACATTGCTTTACAACTACTCTAATTCTTACTTACTTTAACCCTAACCTTAAATATATTATTAAAACAGACTCGTCCGATTATACGCTAGGGGGAGTGTTATTACAATATAATAAGAATAGCGAGCTACACCTAGTAGCCTTTCTCTCCTAGAAACTCGCCCCTACTAAATCAAACTACAAGATATATAATAAGGAACTGCTTGCAATCGTCAGATGCTTTAAACAATGGCATCCCAAGCTTAAAGGATTGTTATTCCCAATACGCGTGTTAATGGACCACAAGAACCTACAGTACTTTATAACTATAAAGCAATTAACGCAGCGCCAAATTTGTTAGGCTAAATACCTCTTATAATTTAACTTTAAGATTATATACTAACTGGGCAAACTCAATTAGAAGCCTAACGCATTAATATAATAATTATAGGACCTACCTATAAACACTACGGACGAATGGATTATAAATTAATTACGGATTTTATTGCCTCCTAAACATTTTAAAAAACTACGTCCTATATTCCTAGATACAGAACTTACAGTGCCTGGACATTAGTCTGTGCACATATCACCAAAATTGGCCAAAAGTCACCCTTTTCATCTTTAATTTTCTCCACTACTATATTATAATAAATTATAAAATTTAATTTATACATAAATAAATACTATCTTTAAAATTATTTAAAATTATTTTAAAATTAACTTAAGAAATTAAAAAGTTATTTAAGCCAGAAGTTAAAAGACTTTGATTTTTTTAGTCTCGCTAAGAAATTTCTTAGCAAGAGAGTAAATTTATTAAAAGTTTAACTTCTAGCTTATATAACTTTTTAATTTCTTAAATTATTTTAAAGATAGTATTTGTTTAGATATAAATTAAATTTTATAATTTATTATAATATAGTAGTGGAAAAAATTAAAGATAAAAAGGGTGACTTTTGGCCAATTTTGGTGGGGTTTTAGGGTGTGTGCATAGACTAATATCTAGGCACTGTAACAGAAATAAATTAGAAGTTGATAAATGGGAAATAAAAATTAATAAGCTAATGGAATACAAATATAAGAATAATGTATAGATAATAGATATAATAAAAGCAATTTAAACAGAAAAACGATAGCATAAGGATATTACACTTGCTAAATGCGAGATTTAAAATAACCGATTGTACTATTAATAGAAGATAGTAGTTCTAAATTCCAAACCTTTACAATTTAAGATACTTGAATTTATATACGACTCCCCTATAGCAGGGCATCCTAGCTATACAAAGACTTATCAAATTGTTTAATGAGCATACTACTGGCCTATAATGCACGACTATGTATAAAAATACGTTTAAGCATGTAGGATGTGTGTGCGTGGAAAGATCTCTTATATAAAGAAGTAAGGAGTACTTTAACCGCTACTAATTCCAATACAAAGATAGCGCGACATCTTAATTAACTTTATAGTTGACTTGCCTAATAGTAATGGGTTTATAAATATTATAGTAGTTGTTAACTGCCTTATAAAAATGCGATATATAATTCCCATAGACTCAATTAATGCAATATTAGTAGCCAAATATTTCATTAAGCACGTCTTTAAGCTACACGGACTTCCTAACTTAATAATATCTAACTGCGGAAGCCAGTTCATTTTAGACTTCTGGCAAGCTCTATGTAAATAATTAAGTATTTAAATATAACTCTTAACTGAATTTTATCTAGAGACAAATGGTTAAACCGAAATTGTAAATGCGGTTATAAAATAATATCTATAAATATACTGCTCCTACCTGCAAGACAATTAGGAAAAATGGCTGCCTTTAGTTAAGTTTACTGCGAATAATACAATAAATGTATTAATAGGCGTGACGCTGTTCTACGCGACCTACGGACAAGACCCTTAACTTAGATTTAAACCATAACCCAAAATTAATATAATAGGACCCACGATTAAACGGATCCAGTTAATTAACGCTTATAACTTTACTAATTAAATAAAGCAATTAACAAAACTATTATAAAGTAAATTAACGTATGCTTAAATGGTATAGGAATAGCATGCAAATAAAGGACAAGCCCCCATATAGGACTTTAAGGAAGGTAATATGGTTTACCTAAATATATAAAACTTATAGACTTAACGGCCCTTAAAGAAACTCAATTAGAAGTTTACAGGCCCGTATTAAATTAAGAAGAAACTAAGCCCATATGCCTATAAGCTTAAACTACCAACTAAAATAAAAATACACCCGACGTTTTATGTAAGCTTATTGCAACCTTTAAAAAATGATCCTATAACTCGTGAAATCCCGCTACTACCTCCTATAATTGTTAACAACGGTAACAGTTCTTACTTTATTAACTTAATTAATAATATGCAATAGAAAACACAATCTAAACGATTTAAACTTCTTATTAAGTGGGAAGGATATAAAATATAAACCTAGGAAACCTATAACCAGATTAAGGCTAACGCGCCTTCCCTAGTAAAAGAATTCTATAAAGACCATCCTTCGCGGCCTACTCTAGCTAGATAGACACAATATAAAGGCAAACGACTACCACCTAACACAAAAACACAAAACATAATAGCAGGAAGCTTAAATTTAAAAAGAACTTAAAATGTACCCTAACGTTTATAATATAGTCACATAACGCGCAAGATATTAAGGAACTTCAACCGGCGGTTAAAGTTGTCTAATTGGTTAGATTTGCCTTGCTAAGACCTACTGTAAAGATATTAGTTCTGCTTACTACCCTAACTAAGCTAATAGCAATTTTCCATCCTAGGGATAGAAAATCCTAATTGGTCCATTTAATAATTAGAACTAATAAAACTCTATACCGCCACTTAAAACAAATATACAAAACGCAATAAGTTATAAGTCTTAACTAAATTAAATTATTTTGGACCTTTGGCTAAAGGGGGGGGGGGGGGGGCCCCCCCCACCATAACGGGACTAGCCCAGTTACAGTAGGAATGTCTTAGTGAAACACTTAACAGATAAATTCCGACGCTTTAACAAATTCTGCCAAATTCTGCCAGCTTAATCAACTTCTACCAAGTTCTGCTTAATTAATTGAATTCTACTAAAGTCCGTCAAAAACCGCGTGCGTATATGCGCACGCATCGGCCACCAAGACCCCTAACTATTTAATTATATAATTCTCTCGTTATTCCTTTCTCTTCTTTACGTAACGTCTTGTTCTCTGTAAGAGCTATATACCCTTAGATTTAGATAGAATTTATATTATTCCTTCGAATCTTCCCCGAAGCCTCTTTGTACCCTTACAATTATAACAGCACTTCCCCTAGCGCATAATTGGATAAATCTGTTTTAATAATATATTTAAGGTTAGGATTAAAGTAGGTAAGAATTAAAGTAGTTATAAAGTGATATTTTAAGTTATTAAAAGCTTATTTATATTTAGCGGTTTAGTTAAATTTTATATTCTTTCTTATTAGGTTTACTAATAGCTAAGCCGTTTTTAAGAAGTGCTTAATAAATTGTTAATAAAAATTTATAAATCCTAGAAATTATTAAATGTCTTATATATTGCTAGGGCTTTCCTAGTTTATAATTGTAGCAACTTTCTTAGAGTCTATTTTAATTCTATTATAGGATATAATTAGACCTAAGTATATAACTTTAGATATATAGAACCTGTATTTCTTAATATTATATTATAAACCCATATTTTATAAGCGTTTAAGGACTATTTTAATATATTTCCAATATTTAGAAAGCGAGGATAAGTAGATTAAGATATTATTAAAACATACTAGGACTATTTTTTGCACTAAATGGCATTACTAGGTATTTAAAGAGTCCCCATTATATATAAAAAGCTATATACTTCTTATCTTCTTTATATATACGGATTTTATTAAAGGTAGTAACTATATTAAGCCTTATAAAGTACTGTGCTTTTACTAAATAGTTAAGCGTCTTTTAAATTAGGGGAATTAGATATTAGTTTTAAATTATAATTATATTTAGAGCTTAATAATTAATATAGAATCTTAAGCCTCCTTCTGGCTTTTTATTAAATAGTATAGGTAAGGTAAATAGAGATTAACTAGGGCGAATAAATCCTTTTTCCAGATGCTTGTTAAGGTATTATTATATTATAAGTAGTTCTTCTTATAATATACCATATAGCGGACTAAACTTTAGTATTATGCTTAGCTTAAGTTCTATTTTAAAATTATGCTTATCTTAGTATAGGGCTAGTTAGTTTACAAATTATTTTTTAAACTTATTAATTAGGTTATAGTACTCTTTTGGTATAAGAGGTTAAGGATTAATATACTATTTTAGTTCTAGTACTTTTTTAATATCTTCTATAGTTATAATAAAGATTTTATAATTTTGTCTTTTTACTAATAAGATAAAGGGTGCGGCTTATATTATATAAAATTTAAGAGGTTTTAACAAAACATCTTTATATCCCTTACTATAATTAGTAGTTATAGCTTTATTATATTGGCATAAGGTTTATAATAAGGGTAATTTATATTATATTGATTTTAAATAGTTGTATATATATTTATAGGGCAAATAGTTTTTTAAGCAATAACTTTAGCAGTAAATTATATGGAACTTTAATGTTTCTTTAACCCAACTAATTAAGGGGTTGTGTTGTTTTAGCTATCTATATCTAAGTATAACTTTATATTATTTTAAGGGTATTATAAATAGGGAGATATATTTAAGGCATTTACCTATTCGCATTTTTACTAGGGTGTAGTGCGTTATTTCGCTATATATTAAGGGTTTGCTATTAAAGCCTTATAGGCCTTAAGGCTTATTAAATTTCTTTAAATTTAGGTGTTAAGTTTTTGTATAGTTTATATTAATAAAGCCTATGCTAGTAGCTCTGCTATCTATTAGGATTTATACCTTCTTCTATTTTTTAAGTATTTAAATTTTGCTAAGTATATTAAGGGAGTTATACTATATATTAGCGCTAGAAGAGCCTAGATACTTATACTCTTTTACTTTTTATCCTAAGGCGTAACTTAGCCTTAGGATAATTTATTTTCTAAGTTAACTAAAGGCGAGATGCTTTATGGCGACTAAATATAATTTATAGAGTGGGTATAATTTAAGGAACAAGAGGAACTACGGCGGACTTTTTTAAAGGGGTAAGTTCGGCAATACTTTTAAATATATCCTTTTTTACTATATCTAAGGTATTCTCCATTTATGGCTTAAGTTCTTTATTTATTGGTTCCTAGGAGTATATAGGATTAAGCGGCATTAAGGTCTATAGGGTTGTATATAGGGCTTTTAGGTTTTAGAGACGGATCGCGCTTTAGGGTATATATTAGTTTCATAGTTTTAAATATAAGGTATAGTTAACTTTAGAGAATAAGTCTGTTTATTATATTAAAGGTCCTTATTAATTTATTAACATATTATAGTAAATTTAGATAGGCTTTTTAGCAGTTCTCTACCTACTAACTAGGCTTTAATCTCATCTAAAATAGCTTATTAAAGGGCAGTGACTTTAGTAGCTTTATTCCAATCTAGCTCGCTAATAAGGCCTAAAAATTCTAAAAAGAAGCTAGTGAAGTCTTAGTTCTATTATTATAGGTTTTTAAGTTTAGTAACAGCTATATATTTGCGGCTGACGTTATTATATATTTATTCCAGCAAAGAGATAAGGATTTTAAAATTAATAAAGGTGCTATTATAGAAGAATAGATCTATAGTATATATAGCGTCTTTGCTTAAATAAGATATTCTATAGCTAACCTTACTAGCTTTAGTAGGGTATTAGTTATAGTTTATTAAGAGTTTAAGATAGAGCTTAGTTATAAAGGGACGTAGATTATTTTAATTTTTATTAAATATTAGAGAATTAGGAAGCTTTTTAGATTTTATAATAGATATTAAATTTATTATAGATATGGGTTAAGCTACTATTGCTAGCTTAGTGTTTATATTTAATAGGCTAGGTTTAGGTACTAATATTTTAATCTTATTTGCGGGTGTTATTATTAGGGTTTATAATATAAGTGGCTTAATATTGCAAAGTTTTTCGCGGAGTGCTTTTATTAATTGCTAATATTAGGCTTCTAGTATAGCCTACTGCTAAGCTAAGGCATCTATAAAGGACTATTGTATTATAGTTAACTGTTCCCTAACTAGGGATATAATGCTTATAGTTATTAAAGGGGATTTAGGTTCGTTTACTATTTTAATAGTAGTTATGTTAACGCAATATAATATAAGGGCGTGTCACGAAGTGAGTATAAGCGGCAATAATATATAGCAAAGTAGATATTATTAAGCTATGTATATAAACTGTGTAATAAAGTTAAGACGTTGCGTAAGGAGAGAAGGTAAGGAAACGGGAAGAAAGGGTATATATTGTTAGTTTGGTTGCTTAGTTAACATATACATAGAGTAGAATAGGATTTAAGGAGCGGTCCTAGCAGAACTTGGCAAGATTTAGTGGACTTGGTAGAATATAGTAGAATGCGGCAGATTGCCGTCAGATTGCCGTAGATTGCCAGTAGATTGCCATCTCGCGGTCGGTCTCTTCTTGCTAAGTTAGTAGAAATAGGTAGATGTGTATAAAGTGTTACGGAGGTATCCTATAACAGTACCCCCCCTTTAAACTTAAGCTTCTATAAGATGGGGCTATAGTAGTTCTAGGTAGAGTTTATAAAAGTCTTCTGCGGCTTGTATAAGTTCTATAGAGTTAATAGGTTCCTATAAGGGCTTAGTAAAGCCTCTCCATTTTATAAGGTATATATATTTGCGTTTCTGTTTGTCGTACTTAATATTATTAACTCTTTTAACAAGGTACTTATCCTTACCATCTACTTTAACTAGTGGGGGAAGGTCTTAGATCTATCTAGGTAGGGCGTCTAATATAGGAGGGGTAGGGTAAAGGACTAACGTATAAAATATAGAGTGGATTTTAACCGTATTAGGGAGCTTTGGTTAGTAAGCATAAGGAGAGACAACTTTTTTAACCTTATAAGGGCCGGCGTTCTTCCAATTAAGTTTCTTAATAGGTTATTTTATATTTAGATTTCTTATATCTAGCCAGATAAAGTTACCACTTTAATAGGCCGGTACTGGGGTTCAGTTCTTATTTGCTGCGGCTTTATAAATAGATTAGGCCTATATCATTTTATTAGTAAGGAACTCTTATAGTTCTTCTATCTTCTTTACAAATTTATTTACTTCTGCAACTTGTAAGGCCTAATAAGCTAGGCAAGGAACATTACTAAAGGGTTTAAAACCCATTCGCGGATGCTAGCCGTAGTTGGCCAGGAATGGGGAGACCTTTATGGTTTCTAAGATGGAGTTATTTATAGTAAACTTAGTAAATGCAAACCAGTCTATCTAGTTGTCCTGTAAATACAACATATATATCTAAATATATTATTCCATTATAGTATTTGCATATTCCATTTAACCATCCATTTCTGGGTAATATGCTATAGATAATAGTGCTTTAATGCACAGTTAGGTAGTTAGTTCTTTTTAGAATATAGAGATAAACTAGCGGCCTCTATCGGAGATAATTGTTTTAGGGAGTCCGTAGAGTTTCCATACGTAATTAAGGAACAGTTAAGCGACGGTAGGTATTAACATATTAGGGTAGGCGATTAAGTGTCTTATTTTGGATAGTCGGTCTATAACTACTATAATATTTATACAGCCTTTACTTATGGGGAGCTTAATAACAAAGTTAATTAAGATGTCCTTTTATCTTTGGTCCGGAACAGGTAGTAGCTTTAAAAAGCCATTATATGTCTTATGCAAAGCTTTAACTCGTTAGCAGGTATAGCAGCTAGAGATATACCTTTATATCGTATTATATATATTTGGCCAGTAATATTCTTATTAGAGTAGTTCTAGGGTTTTTCCTTAGCCTAGGTAACCGGCTACTAGTAGGTCGTGTATATGTTTAAGAAGCTTAAGCTTAAGTTTATTATAATTGGAAATAACTAGGCGGTTCTAGTAGTATAAGCGGTCTCCACAGGCTTTGCATTTACTTAGGGAAATCTTTAGAGCGTTTAACGCCGCCTTAAATTAGCTTAAGCGTCTCTTAGATAAACTCATCATTTAAGTATTTATCGGCTATAATCTATTTAATTAGTTAATTAGTTATTTTAAGGACGTATACTATAAGATCTTTAGCAGGGGGTTTAAATAGCTTAGGGCAAAGTAGGGTCTAATTACAGTAGGAGCGCGCTTCTTCTTAAGCTAGTATGTCTTATAAATTTTAGGTTAGGGCATTAGGCTTCTAGCCTTAAATACCTAGGCGGTACGTAATTAAGAATTGGAAATAGGATAGATATTCTAACCAGCGGGCTTAACGGTGGCTTAGCTATTTTATAGTTATAAAGTACTATAGGTTCTTATAATCGCTAAGGACTTTAATTAGGAATCCAGCTCCTTCTAGTTCTAGTTACTATTGCTTAAAGTATCTAATAATAGCTAGCAATTCCTTATTATAGATCTCATAATTACATTTAGCTAGGCTTAGTTATTTTAAGAAGTATGCCATAGGGTACAATACTCCTTCCTTATTATATTAAGACAGAACACCTCTAGTAACATAATTAGATAAGTTAGCTTCTATAACACTTATTTGGTCTAGGTCAAAGTGTTAGAGTATAGGTATAGTAGTAAATATAACCTTTAAATAAGCAAAGGCTTTCTTATATTCCTTATTAAAGATAAAGGCTTTATCCTTTTAGGTTAAGGCTCTAAGGGGTAAAACTAAGGCGGAGAAGTTATTAATAAACTGTTAGTAGAAGTTAGCGAATCCTATAAAGGCCCTTACGTTTTTAACATTCTCAGGTTCTTACTAGTTTATAATTACTTCAACTTTCTTAGGGTCCATTTGTACGCCGTTTGTAGAAATAATAAGTCCAAGGTGTAGGACTTCCATTTTATGGAACTTGCATTTATCTATATCTAATTATAGGCCGGCTCCGCGCAAGGCTTATAGGACCAGTTTAACATATTTTTGGTGTTTAGCTAGATTATTACTATATATCAAGATGTCATTAATATAAGCAGTATAAAAGACGTCTAGGTATAGGCGTAGGGTATTATTTATAAAGTATTAGAATAAACTTGGGGCATTTGCGAGGCTAAATGGCATTACTAAGTATTTGAATAATCTATATCAAGTACAAAATGCAGTAAGCCATTTATCTCCTTTCGCGATATGGAGGCGGTTAAATACGTGGATAATATTAAGCTTTGTATAGAAGCGAGCCTTACTTAATTAGTTTAGTGTCTCTAAGATTAATGGGATTAGGTATTGGTTCTTAATAGTAACAGCGTTAAGAGCTTAGTAGTTTACACAGAAGCGTAGACCACCACTAGGTTTCTTAATAAAGATTATAGGTGCGGCTATAGGCGAGGAACTTGCTCTAATAAATCCTTTATCTAGATGTTCGTCTAAGTACTTCTATAGTACTTAGAGTTTGTTTTAGGATATCCTATATAAGGGTCCAAATCTAGGATGTTTTCCCTTTTTAACTATAATCTTATAATTATATGGACGGCGTTCTGGTAGCTTATTGGCTTCCTTTTATAAGAATACATCGAAATAATTATAGTACTCTACTGGTACCTTCATGGCGGGGTTAGTGTGCTTCTTTAGTGCTAAGGCCTTCTTAATATTGGCCATTATAACAGCAAAGATTATATATTTAGGTTTCCTAGCGAGTTATACTAATAGGGTAGCTCCAATTATATAGATATCTAAGGTGTTAAGCGGGCTTAGATCATCCTTAGTTTCTTATATAGTTTTGGGTTTAGTGTTAGATCTAGTATTAGATACAGAGTTAGTATTAAATTCGGTTTTGGATTTAGTATTAGGTATAGAGTTAGTGTTAGATTTAGATTTGGGTTTTTTAAGTATCCTTTTTATAGTAGAATACCAGTTCTTTTGGTACCTCCATATATTAAGCTTAGACTTCTGCTTAGTTTAGAGTACAGTAGTTAGAGTTAGTTTATATAGTCTAGTGTAATTTCCAGGTTCTTGGTAGGCATTAGTGGAAATCTTATATTAGTGGAATTTAGTAGAATTCTTAGGTCGGTGGAATTTAGTAGAATTCTTAGGTCGGTGGAATTCAGTGGAATTCTTAGGTTGGTGGAATTGGGTGGACTTTTTGGGTATAGGGTGGACGTCGGTGGAAATTTTAGACTAGTAGATCCTGGTGGATTTTTTAGATTTCAGTTTAGGGCTTAAGCAGTAAGTTATAAAGCACTTCTGCTTACAATGGGAGGCGGTAAATAGAAGCTTAAGGTTGTCCTAATTAATGGTTACCTTATATAGCTTCATCTAGGGCTGTCTAAGGATCACTAGGTAACCTAGGGTAGTTACAAAAAGTTTAATTAATTCTTTATAGTTTAGGTATTGGAGTCTTAGGGCCGCTATATAAGTAATACGGCCCAAAACAGTGCATTTGCTATTAAATCCAAATACGTTAATATGCCAGTTAAGGGGTATTAGGGTAAACCTATTGTCTTACGCGAAGATCTTATTAATAAATCCTATACTACTAGCTCCTATATCAATTAGGACTTAAGCGTTAGCCTATTAACCTTTCTACCAAAGACGGCAGTCAATGGTTATACTATAATCCTAAGAGTTAGGTTTTATAACATCTAATATATTTAACAAGATCCTGTAACATAGCTATCCTAGAGAGCGACTTAACTCCAAGACGTACCTTTTAGTGGCGAGCGGAAAGGGGTTCCTCTAGAACGTTAGTTATAACTTTATCCTTATAAGTAGTGCTTGCTAGATACAGGGCTAAAACTAGGTAAAGATTGGGGGCGGTAACTAGAGGATCAGTGTGGTAAACGGCTACTGGTATTAGCCGTTTATAAATTCTTTCAGAAAGGGATAGAGCAGTAGCTAGAGATATAAGCATCAATTCCGCACTTAAAACAAAGGCCGTGTTTAATGCGTCGCTCTCATTTAGCAGATCCTTTTAGGGCATAGAAAAGGGTCCCAGTGTCAATATCTATAGCGTCTAAGTCCTTGCGGGTCTTAGGCGGTTAGGGGGTAGAGTATTAAGGTATATGTTTTGGGGTAAGGCGTAGTAAGTTATTATATAGGCTATTAATAACATTAGCGCATGCAGTAATAGTACCTAGCAGTTTAACTCCTATAAGAGATGCCTTTAATTTAGGGTTTAGAGATTCTACTAGGCGATTAATTAAGGCAGGTTCGTTCCATCCAGTCTCTTTACCGTAGTAGTAGAATTCAGTAAAGTATAATAGGAAGTTCTTAGAACCCTATATCATCTTATTTAGTTTCCTTTATAACGTAGCGACTTAGTTAGGGTCGCTATAAGATGCTTTTAGTATAGTAACTAGTTCCTCTACCATACTTGGTTGAAATGGGTATATAGTGTCCATGGTATCTCCTTTTAGGCGGCTTATAGCGTAGCAAAGTTAACTGTTAGAGGTAGGGTAGCAATTAATATTGCCGTTTAGCTTATTTTAAAGTTAGTTAAGGAAAGAGCGTAGCTTACTTCTCTTACTAGAATAGGCGGGAGGATTAGGGAGGCGTTTAGATAACTTTTTTTAGGGGCATTAACTGGCGAATTTAGGGTTAAGGAGTTAGTTTTAGATGCGTTCTTCTTATCCAGTATTTATTGGTTAATACTAGTAGGGACAGGTAGGGGCGACAGTGTAGTAGATAGTGGGTTATAATAAATCTCTTTAACTTCCTTTCTTAGGGATTGGACCATTTGATAATATTAAGCTTCTTATTAGGCAAGAGCGTCTATAAAAGCCTCTTAGAGACTTCTTATTTGTTTAGTAAATAGGGCGCATAAGTTGTTTATGGATAAAGGGGTTTCCGGGTTGTTCTGCATATTGGTTAGGGCAGGACGGAGTATATAGTTTAACGTAATATAGTGTTACGGAGTAAGTATAAGTGACGATAATATATAGCAAATTAGATATTATTAAGCTATGTATATAAACTGTGTAATAAAGTTAAGACGTTATGTAAGGAGAGAAGGTAAGAAAATGGGAAGAAAGGGTATATATCGTTAGTTTAGTTGCTTGGTTAATATATACATAGAGCAGAATAGGATTTGAGGAGCAGTCCTAGCAGAACTTAGCAGGATTTAGTAGACTTGGTAGAATATGGCAGAATGCGGCAGATTGCTGTTAGATTGCCGTAGATTGCTAGCAGATTGCCATCTCGCGGTCGGTCTCTTCTTGCTAAGTCGGTGGAAACAGGTGGATGTGTGTAAGGTGTTACAGAGATGTCCTATAATAGGGCGTAAAGAGGCTTTAGGGAAGATTTAAAGGAATAATATAAATTCTATCTAAATCTAAGAGTATATAGCTTTTATAGAGTATTATATATTATATAAGGAAGAGAAAGGAATTATAGGAGAATTGTATAATTAAACAGTTAGGGGTTTTAGTGGTTAATATATACGCATATATATATGCGGTCTTTAACGGACTTTAGTGTTATAGCGCTAGTAAAAAACAGTAGATTATAGCGAACAATTATAGATAGTTATAGACAGTTACAGACAGTTATAGACAGTTATAGATAGTTTTAGATAGTTATTTATTAAGTATTTTACTAAGACATTTTTACTATAACTAGGCTAGTCCTATTATAAAAGGTATTTAATTCCATATTAACTATAGAGGACTTAACGCTATTATAATTAAGAACTAATACCCTATACTGCTTATATATAAGATTCTTAAGCGGCTTAGTTAGGCTGAAATCTATACTAAGCTTAATATTATTGCCGCCTTTAACCGCCTTTAAATATAGAAAGGTAATAAATAGAAAACCGCATTCGCATTGCGCTTTGGCCAATTTAAATATATTATTATACTCTTTGGCGTATATAATAGCCTAGGCGGCTTTTAAAGCTGTATTAATAACGCCTTATAGGACTACCTTAATAACTTCTGCTTTGCATACCTAGATAATATACTTATTTATAGCGACGACCCTTTTAAGCATACTAAGCATATTAAAAAGGTTCTATAGCGCCTTAGGGATATAGGACTTTATATTAATTTAAAGAAGTGCAAATTCTTAGTTATAGAAGTAAAATACCTTAGACTAATTATTACAACTAAGGGTGTCTATATAGACCTTAAGAAAGTATATATAATTACTAAATAGCAAACCCCTAACTGTATTAAGGACGTATAAGCCTTTCTTAGTTTTGCTAACTTTTATTAAAAATTTATATATAACTTTTTGGGCATTGTAGCACTATTTATAGCAATAATATAAATAAAGGGCCTTTCTATAAAAGGAAGAAAAATATATCTATATTTTATCTAGACGCCTAAATATAAGAAGGCGTTCTAAGACCTTAAAGATGCTTTTACTAAAGCACATATTTTAGCTTACTTTATACCAGGACAATACTCTATCTTAAAACTAACTCCTTAAACTATATTAATGAAGGCGTCCTCTCCTAAATAGGTAATAATAATCTCCCTTACCTAGTTATATTCTACTTATTTAAGCTTATACTATAAGAATATAACTATAAGATCTATAATAAGAAACTTTTTATAATTATATAAGCGTTTAAAGAATTCTAACTAGAACTTTTTTTAGTAGAACCTAACTAGTCAACTAAAGTCCTTACGGATTATTATAACCTTAAGTACTTTATAACTATAAAACAGCTAAAATTAATACCAAGTATACTAGAACGAGTTCCTCTCTGGTTTTAACTTTAAAATTATATATAGGCTAAAGGTATAAGGTACTAAGCCTAATAGCCTAATATGCCGCTTATAAGACCTTCCTTAGTCTAAAGATAACCCCTATAACTAGTTCCAATAATAAATAATCCTAAAAGCACGAAATTTGGCCCTAAGCATACTACCTATAATAGAGCCAACTATACCTTAGCTTTATATAATAGAACTAGA
>Ga0307507_10005453_pt1 | contig 20869 bp, 19 predicted proteins | sample 7_EM_MG_FD_207223 | JGI IMG/M metagenome (GOLD analysis project Ga0307507, IMG submission 207223) | Populus trichocarpa ectomycorrhiza microbial communities from riparian zone in the Pacific Northwest, United States - 7_EM | ecosystem: Host-associated > Plants > Roots > Unclassified | place...
CTCACTCCCTCCTCCTTCCCCCATCCCTCACTCCCTTCCCCCTCCCTTTATATAACATTTCATGTATTAAAATAAATTTGTGTAGTTATATTAAATACATGGTGATTTCTGTAAGTCTACATGTCATAAGGATTATCTTGCCAGTGTAAAGTTGAACTTGTTTCATAAGTATTAAGTCACATGACTTCTCAAGGTATGGTATAACTCCATGCTCATGGTATGATCCCACCTCCATAGTATGGTATGATCCCACCTCCATGGTATGGTATGATCCCATCTCCATGGTATGATTCCATGCCCATGGTATGGTATGATTCCATACCCCATGGTATGGTCCCATTCCCCATGGTATGATCCCATCTCCATGATTCTGAGGACATCTGGCATAAATAATTTCTGGCAGTCTAGGATATTGGTGAATCTAGTGCAGAAGAGCATATGCATCTATGTTGTGGAAGGAAGTGATTGTCATATTGCTTGTATGTTCCTAGAGCATCATCTGAGTTGCTCCCTCCTCCTCATAGCTGAACGTCAATGACATTTGTTCATATTGCTGTCAATGTTATAGACTTTCTTGCTGTCTCCAATTAATTGTATGAAGGACAGAATTTTGATTTGAATTAGAATAGCTAGATTTAAATAATGACACCTTGAAGCTTGAAACTTGATATATTGGCTTGGTTGTGTTCCGTTGTTCAAATTGCAATTCCCCACAATGCCAGCTGACAAATCCATCTGCTAAGTGGCAGATATGTGGATATTCCAAATCCAAGATTTTTGAAGTTTCCATTCCCATGGAATGGTCTTATACTTTATAAATGACAATTTTCAAACATGTTATATTTGAAGAATCCACATTTGACTTGGTTACTAATTTGGCTAAAATCCATGCCCTTTCAATGGATAAAGTCTTGTATAGTTGATGACTGATAGCCAACACACAAAGGTCTTGTTTTCTTTGCTTCTCAGAGGCCATACCATTGTGATGGATGCAGTATTGGTTTATTTGTAAGGAAAATTGTGTTAATCAAATGGCCTGGCAAGATAAGTGGTTTGTGATAGATTGTCCACAGTGCAAATGGTGAAAACCTGGGATAAAGCCCAATTGAGCTGATTTTCAAAGAATGAAATTCACCCCATATACCCCCCATTTGTAGCTTAAAATGTTAGCAAAAATCTGAAGAACCTATCCACAAAAGATGGAGCCCAATGGACCAGTATTGCAGCCTGCAGAAATAATTTTCATATTTTGTAAAAAGGACCCCAGACACCCTGTGACAGGGTTGGAATGATGGTATGGTATGAGGTGGAATGGTATGGTATGAGGTATGGTATGAGGTGGAATGGTATGGTATGAGGTGGTATGGTATGGTATGAGGTGGAATGGTATGGTATTGGTATCATGGAATTGGTATGGAGGTCATACCACCCTGGAATGGGGTACCTCCAAGGTTTGCTAAATCCAAGAATTGGATACCCTCATAGGTACCCAAAAATGGGTGACTGAAGTGAAGATGTTTGTTTTTATGACTTTATTTGGAGGTTTAAACTTACAAAAAAGACAGACATTGCTGTTAAAGATGCTGAAAATATCAGACTTGGTACTTACCCTTGATATGAGTTACAGTATCCCCATCCCCAATGTCAAACACATGTTCTAGTTGAACATAACAAAAATTGGCAGGGATAATACAAATCTTGGCATACTTAGAGTGATTGGAACGTCCATCCTTGGCATGACTCTCCCCAATATAATTTGTTCATGTTGGCTGTCAATGAAACTTTTAAACACTTTCATTTCAGCACTACAGCTCAACAAATAATGCATATTTGGGAGGCAATTCATGAATGTGAAGATGAACGAGATGCTGAAAGGCTACGAAAACAAACTGCATGTCTTCAAGAGTCTTCCACACTAACTAACTCACTGATAAGTAATGATGTCGATGATCATTCCATAACTTTTCATGATGTGGCTATGTGTGAAAAAAGAAATCTCAAAAAGGATATTGAAATTAATACAACATTATTCAAACTTGCAAGTTCCAATTGGTTTCAACCATCTGAAGAAAATGATACATCTTCAAGTTCAACATCACCACTTCCAGATATTACCCACAACAAAGTTTCACAGTGGAAATCAGAGATGAAGCATCAAGAGGAAGTCTTACAAGCAAATCAAAGAAATCTTCAACACCATGAAAGTCAATCTGCATTGTCACTTTCTACAAATGATACTCAAGATTTTCCATTTGACAATGATAGGAATGAAACAAATGTACCTCCCTTTACAGAAAGTGGGAATGCTACAAGTCAAGAAACTACAGTAAGTCTTTTACATAGAATTATAAAAGAAACCAACTTAAACAGAAAACAAGCTCTAGCATTTCAGATTATAGCTGGAACATTTATAAAACGTGTTGAAAACAACAGCAATAACACTATAAGAACTCCAGCCTTTAAAAACTATTTAAGAATGTTAATGACAGGTCCAGGAGGAACAGGAAAAACATATGTCATTGAAGCAGTCAAAAAAGTCTTAGAACATTATGGTGCAAGCCATAAAATAAAATGCTTTGCACCAACTGCTTCAGCAGCAACTTTGGTAGATGGCTCCACAATTCATAAAGGCTTTTCTATACAAGTGAGAAAACATCCCAAAAATGAACGCCTTGAACAAGATGATAATTATACAGTCTTTATTAATGTCACTGATAGAAAGAAATTGAGAGAAGCACTTCAGTCACCCACTGACTACTGACTATTAGTCTTGCAAACTCCATGGATGCTACAGGACTAAAAGTCTGGGTGTATATCTACATTGTATATATCCTGGGGCTTGTATATCTGCACTTTGACCTAAATATATTTTGGGCACCGATGTCACACAAAATATATTTCTAGTGTGTCACACATGCCAAAATATATTTCCTCTGTCTAGACCCTGAATTGTGAGTATAAATATATTTCTTCAATGGGATGGACTGAAAATATATTTCCTCTGCCTAGACCCTGAATTGTGACTGTCACACTGTATAAATATATTTCTTCACTGGCATGGCCTTAGGATATATTTTGCATTTGGAGTTGACTCAGGATATATATTTTTGTACCACTAGGGGTGTCTGGGGTCCTAGTTCCAAAAAAAAACTTGTTATTTTTTCACTATTGGGGGTATCTTTTTAGCAACTTCTCCTTTGTTTATAGATGCTCTTCTGAGCTGTAGAAGGACTGCTGCTTGCAACACTGAGCTTAGGGTACTGCTTATTGTTCTCTGTTTTCAGGGTCCATGCTTCCAAATATGGAAATAGATGCTTTTGTAAATGAAAATAGCAATTTAATGGAGGGGGGAAAATCAGAAAAAAAATAGGGATGATGCTGACTGTAGTGAAAATGTCAAATAAGGAAATCTGCACAAAATATTCAGAAAATTTGAAAACAAATAGAATAAAAAAGAAATGGTGTCTATTGCTGTTAACCACTTGCAGAGTCAAGGATAGATGTCCAAAACATAATTAAATATAGGTTCTAAAATGTAAACACAGCCTCTTAAACATTACAGTTAGCATCTTTTCTTTTTTTTTTTACATATTTTTACAACAACAGTGAGGACCATGCTTATTTTTTACTTATTTTTTCCTGATTTTCTATCCATTTGTTTCTGATTTTCTGAGGACCAGGCAGTTTGCATACCTTTATTTGGTTATGTTTAAAACTAATGCTATTGCCAAGTTGTCATCCAAACTCATGCTTTTGCATCCATCCAATCTCTGCAGGTTTTTGATGGGGAAATTGATGGGATACATGCTTAAATATTGCAGGAAGCATAATCTATTTTTATTTTGTGTTATATCAAGCAGAGGAAGGTAGAAATTTCCAAAAAGTACTTGAGATCCACATTTCGGAGGTTGTTTACATATATTTACCAATAGCTTTGACCCAAGTGAAACTTGGAGTGTCCTCTCTTTTTATTAGTAAACTTTGTGGCATCCACTTTTTTTATCAAAAAAGTTGTAGTGTCCGCTTTTTTCATTAGAAAGGTTGTAGTGTTGCACTTTTTTTATTAGTCAACTTTGTTGTGTCCGCTTTTTTATAAGAAAAGTTGTATTGACTTGTTTGGTCATGTTTAAAGCTAATGCTATTGCCACATCATCATCCAAACCCATTCATTTCCATCCATCCAATCCCTGCAGGTTGTTGATGAGGAAATTGATGGGATACATAGTTAAATATTGTGGGAGCTATGATCTATTTGTAGTTTGTGTTATAACAAGCAGAGGAAGGCAGAAAACCACAAATTGTACTGCAGATGCTCATTTTGGAGTTTGTTGTTCCAGATCTTTGTATCAATTGGTGGCATGTCCCACCAATTGATACAAAGATCTGGAACCTTGACCATGAACCCCTTTCCCATAGTCAGTCCTGAATACAGATCTCTGGAGAGTAACAAAAGTGAATGATGGAGGGCTGCTTGGCCAAAGTCCACTCCTTTGAAACCTTGAATGACACAGAGTGACACTACAAAATATCAGAAAAGGGGACTACAAAGGTGCATACTCTAAATACTAATAGACTTCAAAAGACTATAAAAAAGTCAGACATACAATACAAAGAGACTACAAAAACTCAGACATAGACTACAAAAGACTACAATGTTGGACTTACATTACAAAGTTTACTAATAGATTACAAGAGACTACAAAAATGTCGGACATAGACTACAAAGTTTACATTAAGTTTGTAGTGTATACTTTGACAAACCCTAATCCTAAGCCTGCTTTTTCAGACTACAATATCTGAAAAAGCAGACACTACAAAGTTTACTAATAGACTAAAGACTACAAAAAAAGACTACAAAAGTTGGACTTAGATTAATAGACTACAAAAGTCAGACTTACTAAGAGACTATAAAAGACTACAAAAGTCAAACATAGACTACAAAATTTGTAGTCTCAATTAGTGGACACTACAAAGATTTGTAATGAAAAAAGCGGACAGTACAAACATTTCAAACTTTTGTAGTCCTAACAAGCAGACACAACACTAAAAACTTTGGTAATGATAAAAGTGGACACTACAAACTTCTGTAGTCTCAAAAGCCACCCATGGCTGTAGGTGTATGGCATATGAACTGGAATAATCCACCTGACTGGTTTCCATAGGTGGTGGACTCTTCCACTCTGGATTAATTCACAAACCTTTTGTCTGCTGCAATATATAGTGGCTCAAAAAACCATCCCACTTTTCACAACTTTTTAGTAAATTGTTAATAACATAGGAATCCTTACAGCAAAAAGTCTAAAATTTTAATATGTTATAACCAAACATGTGACCTTTCCAAAAACCCTAGGATCATGTGATTTGAATTACAAATGATTAAGTAACAAAATAAACAAAATAATACATCAGTGGGACAGTTTTTTGACCCTCTATCTAATATTTAGTATGACCCCCTTTTGCCTTAATAACAGCCTCCAATCTCCTTGGCATGCTTTCTATAAAATTTTGGCATGTTTCTGGAGAGATTTTGCTCCATTCCTTGGCCAGTCTGTCCCACAATTCAAAGCTCTTTTGGGTGGTGTTTCATATGTGTTCATCTGCCTTTTGACATGCACCCATAAGTGTCCAATGGGATTGAGGTCAGGTGATTGGGCAGGCCATTCCATAACTTCAATGTTGTTATCTGAAAACCATTGATCAGCCTGTTTGGAGGTGTATTTGGGGTTGTTATCTTCCTGAAAAATCCTCTCCCCCTCTGTCATCTCCAGCTTTTCAAAGCTTTCATCCAGCCCATGCTCCAAAATCTTGCAGTATTGCTCTGCATTCATCTTCCCCACAACCTCCACAAGTTTTCCCACACCATTCCAGCCCATACACCCCCATACCATAAGATTATTGCCCCCTCCATGCTTGACAGTTGGTGAGGTTGTCCTATCAGAGATTGATTTACCTCTTGGTTTCCAGATATACACCTTGCCATCTAACCCAATCCTGTTGATTTTTGTTTCATCTGACCAGAGTACCCTTTTCCAATCCTCCACAGTCCAGTTTGCATGTGTTTGAGCAAACTTGAGGCACTTTTGATGATGAACTGCTTTAAGCAGAGGACACTTTGATTTAACAACAGAGCATAAATTGTTTTTCTTGAGTGTATTTCTCACTGTTTGGGGACAAACAGGAGAGGTGATGACATTGTTGATATAATGAGTAGCCTGGACAGCATTATCCAGTTTTCAAGTGGTGATTTGGCATATAATTGCTTGTTTATCCTTTGCAGCAAGCTTGGAGGGGCATCCACCTTTGTTGTTTTCCTTGTCAGAATCAATTTATTTCTTGATCCTTCCTATGGTAGACTTCCCAAAACCAGTTTTGGACTCTATTTGATGCACAGAATAACCTTCTTGAAGAAGAGAAATGTTAGAGGCATGCTGAGTAGACTTCATGGGTGCTAGAGAGGAAGTGGTGATGGTGGAAAGAAAGAAAGATGGTTGAACTTGAAGACTTTGTTTAATTTTCTCACAATTTATAGAGGGTAATTTTGCTTGCTACATGGCAGATATTGATATTGCTATAAGGGGTCAAAAAACTGTCCCACTGATGTATTATCTTGTTTATTTTATTACTTAATCAGGTTTAATACAAATCACATGATCTTAAAATTGTTGGAAAGGCCACATGTTTGGTTATAACATATTAAAAGTTCAGATTTTTTGCTTCAAGGATTCCTATGTTATTAACAATTTACTAAAAAGTTGTGAAAAGTGGGACAGTTTTTTGAGCCACTGTATATAAGAATCTGTTTATTCTGGTTTATAATATCAATGTAAATCCACTTGTGAGAGTGCCATAAACATGAAAAATGAAAAATTGGGCTATTTCAACTTGTAGAGTATCAATAATGTTTATGTTTCATTGAATTCAACTGTGAAGGATGAATGCTGTGCCTGTTGAGGCTCTGGGCACATGGGGCAACTATTTGCATCTATGTGGCTGACCATTGTTGATGGTTGTTTGTTGCCCAGAAGCTTTGAAGAGAAAATCATCATCCGGAACATGACTTGTGCATCCATCATCTCTGCACCTCTGATTGAGGCAGAAATTTTTTGAAAAAGTGAGGTCTTTACCCTCCTCCATGAGTTCCTGCAGATTCCACCAGATTTGGAGTGGAAAGTTGGAATTCTGCAGAATTCCTGGGAATTTCAATGGAAAGCATTTGGCTGGAGCCTCAGCCATTTTGGTTTCCCATTCCATGGAAATTCCCACTTTTTTCCAAAGCCTCCAGGAATGATTCCCATGGGAATCCATGGAATTCTGCTGAAATTCCGTCAGAGTCCCATGGGAATCAAAATAGTTACAACATCAAGAATTGAGCACTTGGCCGATGGACACATCACGTGCAGGAAACGAGCAACGTTCTTACAGCTGCACCATACGGGCATTATATGTAACCCATGGAACTGACCTTAGTAAGTACTTACTGTTTCGCCACGGCCACAGCCACATCGAATGCGGCAAACACCGATGCTTGATTTGTGTCATAGACAATCAACAATGTTTCTCTCCCAACCACCATCCACGACACCGCCATCCCCTGCACTGCCACTCACAGCCGCCATCGACTGCCTACAACCATGGCACACACACCAACGGCAACATGGCATGCCACGTCACTTGCTGTAACGACCACCAAAACTGCCGCAGACGACAAAGATCACCCCAAAACGGACGCAAATGACCCCACTCACAAACGACACCCAGCACCTACGAACGGACACAGGTGGCGACACACTGAGGTGAGAAAACCCCCGACAATGACGAGGTGATGACCAGGACACACAACGAGGCAACAACAACACACGCAACGACGGCGATGAGGGCCCAGGACCACCCAAGCATCCCCCTTCCCTTCAGCATTCCCCTTCCCTGTAACATTCCCTCTTCCCTTCACCATCCCAGCACCTGCTCCCTGTCAAGGTGATGGATTCTCCCAAAATGTAAAATCCACATTTTCAAAGTACTTTTGGAGGGCCTTGCAGTGTTTGAACCATATTTATTCCTGAACCTGTGATGCAAGATCCATACATGCGCATGATACCTGCAAGCTCTCGCTAGCTTTGTCAATTGCTTCACATATTCATAGTCAATAGTAGCCAAATTTTGCAAGGCTCTTCTAGAACATATCAAGCATGGATATGCCAAATTTTGGAAAAATCCATCACCTTGACAAGGAGCAGGAGCTGTTCCACTGCGAAATACAGCATTCATGTGATTGTGTGAGTAATACCTATCCTATTTCTATATAATTTACATGGAGCCCTGCACAGTGAGAAGGCAGTTCGAACAGTTTATAGAACATCATGAACGGATGTGATCTGCGAGTGCTATGGCTTGCCTGGCCATTTTGTGCCAAAAGCGGTGGATTTTAAATTTTTTGATGGCATGCCTTTGGTACTGCAAATGGCTGTAACTGGTCTTTCGAGCCTCAAAGAAATGTTGGCCTTTGGTCAGATATTTCCATTTAAAAGTTCGAACTAATTCTTTAACCAAAACATTTAAATTTTAGTCCAATTGCAGCACTCTCGAAAAACACTGGATAGCAGATCAATGATGATGCCAAACATCTCAACCACCACAACTCTCCTCCCTCATTTCTCTCTCATGGCTACTGTCCCCCTAAGTTGTTGAAAGAGGTATGTAAGTGGTTTCAAAGTCCTCATATTCAATTTCATACATGTTTTAACGAGTTTTTAGGTCTTAAAATATGCAAACACGGCACAACCATGTCATGTGGTCCCTCCCTTCATCCAGGATGTGGGCTTGCCTTAGAAGGTCATAGATGTCAGCCGAGGGTTTGAAGAAACGAAGGGGAGGCCCTAGCAGAGGGAGACCCACAAGGTGTGGTTGCAGAACAAGTCACAGCACACAGCCCTGCCCAACGGATATATACTATGACCTTGCAAACTCCACAATGATGTGGCAAGCCCAACAACCATGTCTGAACATTGCGAGGATGACAAATCCGCATTGCCGACCAGGCAAACCCATCAGCAAACAGCACGAGGATGTAGAAAACCCTGCTATGACGTGGCGAACCCAACAAACAGCAGGGAACCCAGGTCCCAGCATGGCTGACCATGGAGACCCACAAAGTACAGTCACAGAATGAGTTGTACAATTGCTCCCTTCCACCTCCAACTGACCTCCCTGTCCACAGGCCCCTTGAGTAGCAGCTACCCTGCAACACACAAGCCCACGGTGACCCACCACTCACCAGGCGAGCACCCAGTGCTGCCATGTCACCAGTGAGTGTGAATGCACCAACTGCTCTCGTCATGAGAGCACACACATTTGTTGGGTGGAACATTGTGAACACACCTGGGTTACCCATACACATCACTACCAAGTCATGTATGCTGATCCCTCATATATTACATGTAAAATACATAGAACATTGTTGTTTCATCACCACCTGACCCCTATGAAGACCGGTCTAGACCAGTCACAAACTGGTCTTGTAACTGCAAAAGACTGAAAAAGACCGGTCTGTTGCAGTTCGGTCCGGTTTTTTTGAAGTTTCTCAAATTGGAAGGACCAGTTACAGTTATGGTCTAAGGCACTGCGCACCAAAAGACCAGACCGGACCGGACTTTCAAACACTAGGAATTTCCCTGGAATTTCCATGGAAAATTCCTGGAATTCCACTGGGAATCCGGCAGAATTCACAGGAATGTGATATTCCTACCATTCCGGTGGAATCCGAATGGAACGGAACTCATGGAGGAGAGTAAAGTACTGTGATCTTGGGTCACTATACCAAGCTCACTTGTAGAAACCTTGCCTTTTATAATGGGCCACGGTTTGGGTTTTGGTTTTGCTTGGACAGCACCATCACTGGACTCGAAGTTGACCAATGGTATTTGGGATTGACTAGAGCTGACCTGTGAAACCTCCCCAACCTGCAAGAAAGCAGTCTGTTTGATTTTGCTGGGTCGGCTGTTTCTTGGGCCAAGTTTGTAACCAGTCTGTAGCTAAGGCTTCTTGATCAGTGTTGGCCGTGACCATGCCTGCCACATCCATGGTTTCGTGGGAACCCACTGGTTTTGCCACATCCCTTGAAGGTGGGCATGGTTTTCCCACCCTTGGTGCCTGGTCGGCAATGTCGGCGATACACTCAGATTACTGAGATAATAATGAGATTACGATTATGAGTTGTGTTTGTTCATGTATTTTGTCGTAATTGTATTACAACATGGATGATGTTTCGTCAACATACAGTACTGGATTACTGCAATACACATTGCAAGTAACTTGTTGGACATGTTGTATAACAGGTATATTTCATGTGTTGGTGACCAGTAAAGTTCAATCCTCAGCCGAGCCTGCAGCAATGTGCCGCCTCCCTACCATATGGGCTTTTCTTCAGCATCCAGGTGCTTGATCAAGCCACAAACTTTGAAAATTTCTGCCAACATTTCAAAACAGCTGAAAATGCTTTTGACCAGGGTAAAGTATACACATTTCTCATGATATTCAATCTATCTACTCAGTTAGAATCCTATTTCAATGTTCCCATCACTCATTTCCATAAACGGCCATTACCATGCCCATGCATGGGCATGGTTACCCATGTTTTTGTGGTAATGTGGGGACCACATGGATATCCACTGGTTTTGCTAACACTGTTCTTGATTGGGGTAGCATCCTCTTCATATTTTCTCTTCTTCCCTCTTTCACCAGACTCCATGACCAGCTGAATGACATCAGTGCTCTCTGAGGAGCCAAGGTCAGCTTCCCAATAGCTAATGGTATGTTTGACCTTAGGGTCAGAAGTTTTGACCCCTCTCTGCTCCCTGGTCTCAGTCAGAGTAACTGGTTTTTTCATCTTTCTCTCTGGAATGGCCTCACTGGAGCTGGCCTCGGTTGTTGGCTTGGCTGTATCCATACTGGAAACAGATTCATCATCTGAGCCATCCAGAGTCTGGTCATGCTGTTGGGTTCTTTCTTTGGTCAGCTCCACATCCGAGTCCCAACTATCGTCATCCCACTCAGGATCAACTGCTTTCTTCCTTGGTCTAACTTCATCTAACTGGCCTTTCCTTTGTCCCTTAGTGTTTAAAGGTCCAGTCCATAGGACCAAAAAAAAGACCAAAATCAGACTGAACTGAACCGATTAGGACTGGACCAGTGGTTTATTTTTGGACCGGTCTTTTGCAGTCTGGTTACCAGTCTTTCATTTTTAAAAATATTGCAGGACCACAAAAAGACTGGTTTAAATCGGTTGCAACTGGTTAAATGTCACATGCACTACAGACCCTTGTAACCATGATTTTTACCCCCAATTTGAACCTTGTTTCATGAAAAACAGTTGAGAAAGATATGATTTTTTTTTTAATGCAACTTGTATCCAAATGACTTTGATTATAACTCACTCATATTTTGATCAGTTTGCTTCATTCTATTTTTGGATATGGTGATTTATTGAGCAATGTAATTTGGTTAGGGTCATAGCTACGTGAGATCTTCATCAAAGCTCTTGAAAACTAGACCAAAAGGTAGGTATTTACAAGCCCTATCATGTCGCATAACTTTCCAGAGGTTCCAAGTAATCAATTCCGATGTACAAAATTTTTAGATTGGTATAATAAATTTTACATTAAAAAACAGGTCTGTACCAGTCTTTTCAAGGCAACCGGACCAATTAGGACCAGTCCTACATGGTCCGGTTGGGTCCACTCAATATATGGGTCGGTCCAGGACTGGTTGCAGTCCACTGTTGGCCATTTTGGGGGCAAAAAACCAGACTGAACCAGACTTACAATGAAAATCACAATGAAATTCCCTGGCATACCTGATGAAAATCACAATGAAATTTCCTGACATTCACAATGAAAATTGCAATAAAATTCCCTGGTATACTTAATGAAAATTGCAGTGAAATTTCCAGACATCCACAATGAAATTCCCCAGTATACCTAATGAAATAGCAATGAATTTTACTGGGATATCTAATGAAAATTGCAATGAAATTCTCTGAGATAAACAATGAAAGTTGCAATGAAAATCCCTGAGGTACAGTTGCAGACAATCAAACCCCGCTTATTTTATAACTTCTAACTTGAGTATTTTGGCGTAAAGTTAGCCTCATATTTGGACTCCTAGAGCTCGAAAATGTCAGAAAACGATTTTTCCAGTTTTTTTACACATGATATTTGGTCACACCAAATTTTTGGGCAATTTTTGTACTACATATGGTGTATGACATCACTAATTATTAACCAGCATGTGCTCGATTGTGGTCATCGCCATCTCTGATGTGGACTGATGGGCCTTCTGCTGCTTAACAGCCCATGCTGCAGCTTTACCAGTCAAACCTTGCTCATAGGCGGCAATAAATCTCCATGAGCGGTTGATGAACCTCTGGATCACCTCAGTTGGGCAAGATTTGCACCAACCCCAGTACTGTGTGGCCCATGAGAAGTGATCATAAAATAGGTTACAAAGACTCACCATCTCAATAGGATTAAGTTCACAATGAAACTTTGGTAAAAACAGGCACTTGTGGCCAACTTCTCTGATAAGGGTCGCGAGCATGGATTCTTGATTAACAAAATCATCCTGTTGTGACAAAAGCCTTGCCAGGCAGCACTTCTGGCTTTTGATGGGGCAAACCAGGGAACATTTGGCCTTAAGCCCTTTGATATCAAACCCACACTCCTCCAGGACAGCCTTCAAACCTTTTGAGGCTCCGGGATTCCCACCATTTCCATTGGAATTCCTCGGAAAAAAGTGGGAGTTTCCATGGAATTGGAAACCAAAATGGCTGAGGCTCCAGCCAATTGCTTTCCATTGAAATTCCCAGGAATTCCACAGAATTCCAACTTTCCGCTCGGAATCCGCAGGAACTCATGGAGGAGGGTAAAGACCTCCTCACATTGTGCGTCAGCCATATTTACTTGTTTGAATTCATGTTTATTTATTTATTTTCATGTAGCGGAAGGGGGAGGCCTCACTTGTGTGTCCCCCTCTGACCTTAAATCACTTCAAAGCAAAGAAAGGCATGAAAGTTCCAAAGACTCCAGTAGCAGGCCCATCTACTCCTGAATCTACTCCTGCTTCTCATCCCTCTATTGCTTCTTCTGCTCCTCATCACCACATGTTCCCATATCCATACACCCAACCTCCGATGCCCTATTCTTTCCCTTTCCCGATGCCACCTCCAACTCCACACTATGGCTATCCTACTGGTTATTCACCATTCTTTGGTCATGGTCCTTCCCTTTCATCACCCTCACCCTCTCATCATCGACACGGAAACTCATCACCACATGGCTCCCGAAACCAATCCGGTGATGCGAGATCCTCTCCTCCCATACTTGGGGGCTCCGTTGAGGAATTTTGCCAGAAGTATGATTTGCAAGAATCTATCCGTGACTCGCTAAATGAGATGGGCTTTGAGATTGGTGATGATCTATCGGCTTTGAAGGAATTCCAGTGGGAGCATGCTTCTAACCCCTCCTTACAGTTAATCACATCATCAAAGCCTATGGTAAGTATAAGAAGCACTTGCTTGATGGTAATTAAGTTTTAATTACTCCCATTTCCCATTCCCTTTTCAACTTTTCACATAATGTCAATGGCATGTCTGGAAAAGGAAAAAAAAGCATACTTGAACTGAAGCTCTCCTCGATGGGGTTTAAATCAGGTGAATAAGCAGGCAGGAAAATCAAGAGACAGTCTACAAGCATTGAGTTAGTGTTCTGTCAAGCAGTAACAGGGCTTACTTTTTGCTTCAACCATTTCTCGCAGCAATGCGCTTTTGTGAATTGCACAATTATCGAGCATCAGAACACTATGATCCTGTGGGTATGGATTCATTTGTGGGAGCTATGACAAAAAAGTGGTGAGGTAATAACCAATAGATCAGTGTGAAAGAGATACATACAATATCCTCAACAATAAAATCGAAGAACTCATCCGAATCGACAGAGCCCTCAACAACCCTCGTTCCAACAAATCCTTCCACAGCCATTGCAGTCAGGATACTGTATCTTTCTGCACGAACAAAATCTGCATCAATTTCTGCTCAATGCCCACTAGGAGCAAGCCCACGCCTACGATAAATGGTCTGATCATCTTTGCCGGATTCATCAACTGTAATAATCATTGAAGCAACTAGGTGATTTCTGGCAAAATCACGAAACCTCTCCTGAGCCTCTTCATCACGTTCAGATGCAGCCTTACAAAGAACTTTATATGTGACTCCAGCATCCCGAATGAGAACATGTAAAGCTGTTTTTGATATTGATAGATCTTGGGTAATAGCCACCCATTCCTGAATCTCATCAAGATACATTTCAGGTGCATCGTTCAGTAAGGTGAAAAGATCATGAGTGTGATCAGCATTGAGAGTCCATGGGTGGCCATGTAGAGGATTACGAGGGCGGATGACGCTCCCATAATTTTCGATGTTTGCCTGCCAACGGTAGATGCTGCATCGTGAAACACCAAATATGTCTGCAACATGGGAATGAAGTCATTTTCAAGAAGCCATAGAATGCACTCCTTTAGATCTTGACTGATGTGTTGAAACACCATAGCTAGAATGTGGCAGCTAGAGGAGAGAGCAAACAAGCACCTGTTCAATGTTATCTGATGCATCAGACGCAGCAAGGCGTGAAATGTCACAACAGTGACATGTGTGATGAGCTTCACTTTCTACCTTATTCAAGTTATTGTGAGTCAAAAATGACTGGTGCTGTGAATTTTTGCATGATAAGGTAGAGTAAATTCAAGGGGTTCCATAGGTACCAAAATTGTATCTTCAAGCTATTTCCCTGCAATGGTTGATTAGATTAGTCATCAATCTGAAATCTTAGAAATCACCGATTTAGCCCTATCCCTGATTACTCAGCTAATATATCACTCATATATTATATTGCTGATGTGTTGCAAAAAATTGTGTAGTGACAACCTTTTCAGAATCAGCTGTAAGGAGTGCGCAGCTGGGTCAATACACAAGGAATTGTCCTGCGTTGACCAGTTAGCTGCACTCCAAGTAGAGACTTAGGAGGTGGGCAATTGTATACAATAAGGAGGTTGCTTTGCAGAGCTACAACTTTTGGTTTTTTACCATTTTTGGAAATTGGTCATGTGATCACACTCCTGATCACCCAATTGTCCATATGTTGTTTTTATTCATTTTTTGGTCAAACCAAATAACATTTCCTTTTTGGGGTATATGCAGAGGACCCTGACATGGACCCTGACAGCAGTGCATACAGTTTTGTTTATTACAAACATCTAAATTGCCTTTTTTGGACATGTACACTGAACCCTGAAAACAGCACCAGAAATACCAACAACAATGCCTATCTTTTTCTGATTATTCTCTATTTTATAGCTTTTTTTTATCTAGAAATGCAAATATTTCTATATTTCGAAATGTACACTGGTTCCTGAAAACAGTACCCCCCCACCATCATCCATCCCCCATTTCCCCCCCTGAAATTTCCCCTATTTTATTGCTATTTTTCATTTTGCATAGCCACATATTCCATATTTGGAAATGCACACTGGACCCTGAAACTGCACACCATCCCTATTTTTCTGCTATTTTGTTGGTATTTTTCATTTTTAAAAGTGCACATTTCCTTTTTTGGAAATGACTGTATTTGGTAGCTACTATAGCTGAATGAGATACCTACCAATCAGCAATGAAATATTGAATGGAATAAGTACCATGAAGAATAAAATAAGTGTCATGAAGAATGAAATATTGAATGAAATACCTAAATGAAACAGTGAATGAAATCCCCATTGATAAGCAATGAAATATTGAATGAAATAAGTGCCGTGAAGAATGAAATATTGAATGAAATACCTATCAATGAGCAATGAAATAATCAACAAAATAGCTGCCGTGGAGAATGAAAGACTGAATGAAATACCCAACCATTGAGCAATGAAATAGGCAGGGATCTCGAATGAAATAGTTGCCATATTGAATGAAATGCATTTTCATTCATTCACAGTAGTTAAGCAGATTTTTCTATGGCAGCTGCCATGAATACATGGATGTAGATTGCAGCTACTAGTGACTCATTGTTGGTGGTGGAGATGGAGACATGGTGGTGATTGGGAAGCAAAAGATGATATCAAAATGAGACACCATCGAACATGGGCTTGAGGTTTGGAAGTTTGTCCAAACTTGGTCCAGAGAAGTCTGGACCCAAACTTGTACATTCACCCTAACCCTAACCTAACCTAACTCTATTGATGGTATAACTGTGGACTGTTCACCAAGCCAATTTATAGAAGGGGTATATTAAATAATGGGGTGCTCCATGGTCCGATCAACATCATGATCATTCAGAATTGGACCAAATCTGGTTGTTGTACAAAGAGAGGCAGAGTCAAAATCTTTTGTGGAGGTGTCTAGAATTTTGCATCTCACTGTAAATGTGAGTGTCCATAATTAAGAAAGAGTTATCAATGTCACATGATCATAGCAAATAATGATTATGGGAGTGTTTACATGACCCTAAACCCCACCCCCCCTACTAACTGACCTTTCCCCCCCTGAGGTATGGGAATGGGTGGAATGGGTATACATATGCTACAGCTACTCCTATATGTATATATTTTCATTTTAAAAAAAGCCCAATGCCCCCAACAAACCCCCACCAAATGCACCCAACAGTGAATAAGCCTAACCCTAAGCGCCTCCAGCATCCATTCTGGTGATATTTAGATGTGTTTACATGACCTGCCCCCACCCAGATTTACCCCTTCACCCTACTAACTGACGGACTGCTAAGTTAGAAGGATTGGTGTAAGTTATACGAGCAGACAATGTAGATCTCGCTGGAATAGCTCTTGGTGGCACTTCTTTCCTTAACAGATATCTCTGTGTAATAGGTTCTGCAGATTGTCTGGGTCTCTGTGTAGGTGGTAAAGGCAACTGTGGACCTTCTCTGGCTTTTCTAGAAGTGGCTGTCTCTCTGACTATTATTGGTGCCATTGTTAAACAATGTTTCTTTGTGGTATTTTAATTTTTCGAACTAAAGTTCAATTAATCAAAAGAGTGGTGATGTTATCTTGTGAGTATTTTGGTTTCATGCACATAAATCATACACAGTTCTGAGCAAAGGCGGGCTTGATTACTAAAAAGCATAGGAATTGTATTCAAGGTGTTGTGTACCATGAAAAGGCACAGGGGTGCAGCAAAGGGGGGCGCATGGGTGCAAAAAGGGTGCATGGGAGCAAAGGTACCACAGATGAATGGAAGATGTCAGGTTGAAAAGGAAATTGGGGAGGAGAGGGGAAGGGGAACTGTCAGCCTGTGGGTTCTAACCTCAGAACCCCTTCTGTGTGCCTTGTGTTCCAGAGGTCAGCCCTAGAAAAAGTAAAGAAAAACAAGATAGTGATGATTGCACCTGTCAGGGTCCATCAGATGTGTTGTTGGGAGGTGGTCACATGACCAATTGCCTAAAATGGCCAAAAAACCAAAGTTGTAGCCCTGCACTGTTTTTTTTTGTGATTTTCTCGATGAAAATAACACCAAACAACATGATTTCAACACATGAATTGTTGTACCATGGGAAATTATCCTAAAAAGGAAGGTAGGTGCCTACCCTAAATGGGAAATTGACACTGAGAGACTACAAAAGATCACTGGTAGGCTACAAAAGTCATATAAAGTTTGCTAACAGACTGTAGTTCTAGTCCAAGGAGGCTTAAGCCTTGATTCTGTGAAACACGTTTGTCATTGACACAGCCAGGGTGTTAAGAAACACTTATATACTTGGACTAACCTGTCAACGTCTTTATCAGTAATAGCTGCATTGTATTGTTGCTGCTTTGCATTTGTGTGTATATGTATATCACCCAGCTAGTCAACTGCACTGTTGTGGTCACTGTTACCTTCTGCTGAATTATGACCACATCAAAAACCTTAGTGGTAGTTATTTCCAGTTATAACCCCTCACCCTAACCCTAAAATATCAACAAGAGACTGATATATCATCCATAGTCATTGATTTTTACCCACTCAGGAGGCTATTCTGCTTTAGTTAACTGGATGACATGAGGTTGCTGAATTATCATACTATTAAAGACCTCAGAATAAGTTCTTCATACAAGTTTTTCAGTGTAGAGGCATTCTATAGTTCCTTTTCGAAAGGTCAAAAGAAGGGGAATATTAACATGTTGTCACTGTATTTCAATGAGTTCAGGGGCTCATTACAGCCCTTTTCTACCTGATGAAGTCTTGGATATAATCACAAGTCTTAAGTTATTCATTGTAGAAAAGTGCTGTCCTCGTTGTTCGAAGAGCAATGGAGAGGTTGGGAGGTAATCCAGCTAAATGAGTCTGTTGCTCTTATGGTTTGTTGAAGGGTTATTTGTGAAAATAGTTGACTTACTCTACAGTACATAATTTAACCCCCCTCCCCCTCCCCCACCCCTCCTAACCTAACCCTAACCCTAAGTACATATATATCTATTATGGACATTGGCATACATGACCAAGATCTCAGGTCTTTTGAGAGTTTAAATTGTCAACATTCTAAGTTTTCTTTCTTGATCTCCTAAATATGATCTGTGCCCCCCCCCCCCCCTCTGACCCTTCCAAGATAACATGCAGAACAATGAAAAAGAGAACTTGCTATACTCAAATGAAACATAACAGAAATGAATCTCTAAATTTTAACCCTTATTTAGACTCCCCAATAATCCATCAAAAACCCTGCAGGGTTGCCCAAGTCTCCATTGGTGAGGTGGTGGTGGGCCACACTTGGCATAGGGTCCAACCAAGGTCCATGGGGTAAGAGGTTTCTGTCACTGCTGGTGAGTGTTGTGGGTTATATGTACCATTGTTGTTATAAGTTGTCATCATTATGTTGAGTCTGACTGCTGTGTTGAGTTTGACAGGTGTGTAGTTAGTTGCAATGTGCCACCTGTTTTGGAGATTAGTAGGTTGTTAGAGATGTAAACAGTTGCACTTGACATGGCACACCTGGGTGAACATTTGGCATGCAACATCCATGGTTTGGCGGTGTCAAGTGTTCACTATGGCTGGAATGGTTAGTGCTGGATGTAGGCAGTGACAAAGGGTAGGGATAGTGGCAAAGGCCGGCAGCAGTGACAAAAGTTGGCATGATGGGAGTGGTAGGAAGAAGAGAGTGTGAGGATGGTCCAAACAAACACTTGTTTGCCATTGAAGATGTACTAAATAATTGAAATGATTGTATGTTTTAGCATATGTGCCAAACAAACAACTGCATTCCAGTTGCATTCTGGTTTTGTCAATCCATGGATGCCTCCTGTCTCAATTCCAGAATGACCAAATTCTGTCAGATTGAGATTTCATTGGAATGAAATTTGTCACAGGTATTCCTGCCAAACCTAACTCTGCAAGATTCTACTGGAATAACCACAATTCAAGAGGAGAAGGGGGGGGAGGGGCACTAAGAAGACATCAAAGGACTGCAGAACTTACCAAGATAGAGGAACCCTCCTTCTGATACATAGCCTGTCAGATAAGTCAAGGATGTTTTATCTGCAAGCAATAATAATAGCTAGTAGTAATCACTGAATTGGTAGTATATTTGGTCTTGTTTCTCTGGTTGAATAGGGTTAGGGTTACCATTTTTATGATGCAGAGAGTTTCTTGTGTCCATGTCTGCTTTTTCAATATAACTTCTCATTTTCTGCTTTGGGTGGTATAGAAGAAAACCTGATCAAAAGAGGAAGGTATGTACCTGTTTTTTTAGGTTTTCTTACTTACAAGTTCAATATGGACCCTGAAAACATGGTAAGACTCAGAGTTTCATTTCTTTTAGGTTCCCCAGCACAAAACCACTTGGAAAGCATCCCATGGGCATCGCACCACCCCTTAGCTACCTAAAGGGGTACCTTTATAGGTGAGATGTCCCGACTCGCCACGCTCAGTAGTCTTAATTCACACTACTGCGACGCTGTACGGAGTTTAGCAACTCTATATATAGTACGTGGTTATCCGTCGGACTTAGTTTTTAAGTGGCTTTCGGATAATATCCGAGAACGTTGGAACAAGCGCCTGTCTGTTATAGAGCGCGCCCCGGACGAAGTTCTCGTCCTTAAGTCCACTTTTAACACCGCATGGAATTTCTTCTCCGCCCGAGAGCTTGGAGAGACAGTATTAGGATATTGGCGTGATTACATAATACGCGCCGAAGCCTCTGACTATAATGTCAAGTTTCCGATGTTCAGTGCGTCGCACGGGGGACTTGATGGTGTGTGCTCAGAGCTTTGCTCTGAGGTTACTACCGTCAATGGATCCCATTTGATGCCTGACATCCGTAAAATTAATATCCTACAACGCAGAATGATTACAAGTCGAAAACGAACGCGTAATTTATTTGACCTGACCAGTCTTTGGAAGAAGACTGTTCTCTCTAGAATAGAAGATGATACTCTTACTCAAGAAATACCCAATTCGAATCCTTACGAATCCCCTGGTTCGGACTCCTCTGACGGCTCGAATGATCTTGAACACATCTTTTACGACATGGCCCTAGAGGTCTAATTAGTGGAAAACCAATTAAGGCTTTTGACGTGCGGCTTCGGCCATTAAGCACGGTTCGCTTTGTTCACGCAACGGAGCACGAGGGGCCGTAAGGCTCTGTTGACTGCTCCTTCATTGTAACTCCTTGATTCGGACGGCGACCTTCGGGTCATGAACACCAACTGTTTCTGCTTACCAAGGCCTTTTAAGCCCTGTCATATATTCAACTCTCGTAACAAGACGTTATCGTATCTTGTAAGTACTTCGATTATCGAAAATCTATACAGACGGTATTAACCGAGATTTTCAGGGAAATCCTAACCC
>Ga0307507_10005454_pt1 | contig 20860 bp, 2 predicted proteins | sample 7_EM_MG_FD_207223 | JGI IMG/M metagenome (GOLD analysis project Ga0307507, IMG submission 207223) | Populus trichocarpa ectomycorrhiza microbial communities from riparian zone in the Pacific Northwest, United States - 7_EM | ecosystem: Host-associated > Plants > Roots > Unclassified | place...
TAAATCGCACTTATTCTTTAAGCTATACTCACTCCTTAACTTGTATTTATTCCATAAATTATACCTAGTTGTTATAAAGCATCTTATACTTAGCTAACTTGGAAAACGAATCATCCTAGGGCCAAGTCGCGCCTTAGGATAAGAAGTGGAAGAGTATAAGTATCTAGGCTCTTTTAGCGCTAATATATAACATAACTCCCTTAATATACTTGGCGAAATTTAAATACTTAAAAAATAGAAGGAGGTATAAATCCTTATAGATAGCGGAGCCACTAATATAGGCTTTATTAATACAAATTACGCGAAAACCTAACGCCTAAATTTAAAGAAACTTAATAAGCCCTAAGGCCTATAAGGCTTTAACGGCAAACCCTTAATATATAGCGAATTGACGCACTACGCTCTTATAAAAATGTGGATAGATAAACACCTTAAATACATTTCCCTATTTATAACACCCCTAAAGCAATATAAGATAATACTTAGACATAGATAGCTAAAATAACACAACCCTTTAATTAGCTGGGTTAAAGAAACACTAAAATTCCGCACAACCTATTGCTAAAGTTATTGTTTAAAACACCACCTGCCCTATAAATATATACAAGACTATTTAAATTTAACATAATATAAATTGCCCTTACTATAAACCTTAAACCAATATAACAAAACTATAACTGCTAATCGCAGTAAAGAATGTGAAGATAATATATCAAAACCCCTTAAAATTTATATAATATAAGCCGCACCTTTTATTTCATTAGCAAGAAAACGAGACCATGAAATCTTCGCTGTAACAATAGAAGACATTAAAAAGGCGCTAGAACTAAAGTAGTATATTAACCCTTAACCTTTTATACCTAAGGAGTACCACGATCTAATTAATGAGTTTAAAAAACGATTTGTAGACTAGCTGCCCCCGTATTGGGATAAATATAATTTTAAGATAGAACTTGAACCTAGTATAACACCAAAGTTTGGTCCGCTATATGGTATATTATAAGAAGAACTGCTTATGATGCAATAATACCTTAACAAGCATCTAGAAAAAGGATTTATTCGCCCTAGTTAATCTCTATTCGCCTTACCCGTATTATTCGTTAAAAAGCTAGGAGGAGGCTTAAGATTCTATATTAATTACTAAGCCTTAAACGCAATTATAATTTAAAACTAATATCTAATCCCCTTAATCTAAGAGACGCTTAACCGCCTAGTAAAGGCACAATATTTTACAAAGCTTAATATAGTCGCTGCCTTTAATCGAATTTGCATTTAAGAAGGAGATAAGAAGTACACAGCCTTTTATATATAATAGGGACTCTTTAAATACCTAGTAACGCTGTTTAGTATAAAGAACGGTCCCGGTACGTTTTAGTAATATGTTAATAATACGCTCTGTGAATTCCTTAATGTATTTGTTACTGTATATATTAACAATATCTTAATTTACTTATCTTTGCTTTCTAAGCATTAAAAACACGTCTAAATAGTCCTTAAACGTTTGCGAGATGCGGGTTTATAATGCGATATTAAGAAATACAAGTTCTATGCGTCCAAAGTCATGTACCTAGGCCTAATTATATCCTATAATGGAATTAAAATGGACTCTAAAAAGGTCGCTACAATTATAAACTGGGGAAGCCCTAGTAATATATAAGACATTTAAGGATTCCTAAGATTTGCAAATTTCTACCGCTAATTTATTAACTAGTTTTTAAAAATTGCCTAACCATTAGTAAACCTAATAAGAAAGAATATAAAATTTAAATAAACTACTAGATATAAATAAGCTTTTAATAACTTAAAACAACGCTTTATAACTGCTTTAATTCTTACCCACTTTAACCCTAACCTTAAATATGTTGTTAAAACAGACTTATCTAATTATGCCCTAGGGGGAGTGTTATCGCAATATAATAAGGATAGTAAGCTACGTCTAGTAGCCTTTCTCTCTTAAAAGCTCGCCCCTACCAAATCGAACTATAAGATATACGATAAGGAACTACTTGCAATTGTTAAATACTTTAAACAATAGCGTCTAGAACTTAAAGGATTATTGTTTCCAATACGCATGTTAACGGACTATAAAAACCTATAGTACTTTATAACTATAAAGCAGTTAACGCAGCGCCAAATTCATTAGGCCGAATACCTCTTATAATTCAACTTTAAGATTATATACCAACTAGGTAAACTTAATTAGAAGCCTAATACATTAATATAACAATTACAAGATTTACCTGTAAACGCCTTAGATAAACGGATTATAAATTAATTACGGATCTTATTACCCCCTAAATACTTTAAGAAACTACGTCCTATATTCCTAGATATAGAACTCAATAGAAACGAATTAGAAATTAATAAATAAAAAATAGAAATTAATAAGCTAATAAAATACGAATATAAGAACAACGTATAGATAGCAGATATAATAAAAGTGATTTAAACAGGAAAATAATAGTATAAAGATATTACACTTGCCAAATGCGAAATTTGTAACAATCGACTATACTATTAACAAAAGATGGTAGTTCCGAATTCCGAACCCTTATGATTTAAGATACTTAAATTCGTATACAATTCCCCTATAGTAGGACATCCTGGCCATGCGAAGACTTATAAGATTATTTAACGAGCATACTACTAGCCTATAATACACGACTATATACAAAAATACGTTTAAGCCTGCAGAACGTGCGTGCGTGGGAAGACCTCTTATGTAAAGAAGCAAGGAGTACTTTAACCGTTGCCAATTCTAATATAAAGATGGCGAGATATCTCGATTAACTTTATAGTTGACTTACCTAACAGTAATAGGTTTATAAATGTTATAGTAGTTGTTAACCGTCTTATAAAAATGCGATATATAATTCCTATAGACTTAATTAATGCAATATTAGTAGCCAAATGTTTTATTAAGTATGTCTTTAAGCTACACGGACTTCCTAATTTAATAATATCTAACTATAAAAGCCAGTTCGTTTCAGACTTCTGGCAAGCTCTATATAAATAATTAAGTATTTAAACACAACTCTTAACTATATTCTATCTGGAGATAAATAGTTAAACCGAAATTGCGAACGTGATTATGGAATAATACCTATAAATATACTGCTCCTACCTGCAAGATGACTGGGAAAAATGGCTACCTTTAGCTAAGTTTACTGCGAACAATACAATAAACGTATTAATAGGTATAACGCCGTTCTATATGACCTACGGATAAGACCCCTAATTTAGATTTAAACTACGACCTAAAATTAACACAATAGGACCCATAATTAAACGGATTTAGTTAATTAACGTACACAACTTTGCTAATTAAATAAAGCAGTTAACGGAACTATTACGAAATAAATTAACGTACGCTCAAATGGTACAGGAATGGCATATGAATAAAGGACGAGCCCCCGCATAGGACTTTAAGGAAGGTAATATAGTTTACCTAAATATATAAAACCTAAAGACTTAACGGCCCTTAAAGAAACTTAATTGGAAGTTTGCAGGCCTATACCAAATTAAGAAGAAATTAAGCCTGTATACTTATAAGCTTAAACTGCCAACTGAGATAAAAATACATCTAATGTTTTATATAAGCTTGCTGCAACCCTTAAAAGATAAACCTATAACTCGCAAAGTGCCGCTACTACCTCCCATAATTATTAATAACGGTAACGGTTCTTACTTTATTAACTTAATTAATAATATGCGATAGAAAAAACGATCTAAACGATTTAAACTTCTTATTAAGTGGAAAGGATATGAAATATGAACCTAGGAGCTCTATAAGTAAGTTAAGACCGATGCGCCTTCCCTGGTAAAAGAATTCTATAAGGACCATCCTTCGCGGCCTACTTTGGCTAGATGGACATAATATAAAGGTAAATAACTACTACCTAACACGAATATATAAAACATAATAGCAGGAAACTTAAAATTAAAAAGAGTTTAAAGAATACCATAACGCTCGTGACACGGTTATATAACGCGCAAGATATTAAGAAACTTTAACTGGCAGTTAAAGTTATTTAATTGGTTAGATTTGCCTTACTAAGACCTACTATAAAGATATTAGTTTAGCTTACCGCCTTTACTAAACTAATAGCGATTTTCTATCCTGGGGATAGAAAATCCTAATTGGTCTATTTAATAATTAGAACTGGTAAAACTCTATACCGCTACCTAATATAAAATATGACATGATAAAATTGTATTATTTTAGACCTTCGGCCAAAGGGGGGGTACTGTAATGGGACTAGCCTAGTTATAGTAGGAATATCTTGGTAAAACACTTGATAGATAGAACTTAAAGCTTTAACTAAATTCTGCTAAATTCTGCCAGCTTAATTAACTTCTGCTAAGTTCTGCTAGATCAATTAAATACTACCGAAGTCCGTCCGCGTGTGTATGTGTGTACGCATCGACCAAGACCCCTAAACTGTTTAATTGCAAGATTCTCTCGTTATTCCTTTCTCTTCTTTACGCAACGTCTTGTTTCTAGCAAGAGCTATATACCCTTAGATTTAGATAGAATTTATATTGTTCCTTCAAATCTTTCCCAAAGCCTCTTCGCGCCCTTATATAGTGCGACGGTTTAGCCACCTATTTCTCTTATAGAGCTTATTACTACAGTTATATTTATTTGAATCCTTTAACGCGAACCCCTACTACTTAATAGATATAGAGCTACAGCGCCTATATTGTTGATTTGGACATCTCTTAGTTAAGAAATTGTAAAAGCTACTCTACTATACTGGCTATAAAACTAATAGAATAGCTATTAAGCAACTAACCAAGTTCTGCTACTACTGTTAGAAGTTTAGTAAATTACTAGGCAGATTCCGCTTCACCCTATAAGACAACATTAATTTTAACTACAATATTATTGTTAATATTATGTATATTAGCGGATCACCCCTCCATTATATTGTTAATAAAGGAACGTAATTCCAAGCTGGTAGATAGCTATGAGATATCAGCGCTAAATATATATAGAACGTTCTATAGATGTGCTAGATTAATATCTACCTAGGGCCACTAGACCTAATTACCTATAACACCAGAAAGAACTTTATTAGTAAAGAATTTAAGTAATACGCCACTATTATAGGAATTAGTATAAAGGGAGTACTGGTTAAAGCATATAACTCCATTAGAATAGTAGAGCGCTACTATAGTCCATTATAGTAAGCCTATTAGATTATTATAACTAAAATCCCTAAAATTAATAAGGAGATGGGACTCTAAATAGTGTTTAAAGCAATTAACGATTTAGCTGGCCCCAAAGGACTAGTTCCTATACTTTTAGTCTTTAGAGCCTACCCCCGAATAGTTAAATCCAATACACCATCCCCTATGGTTATATAACGCGCTGCCGCAATTAAAAAGGCTATGGTAGAGATATAAAAGCTATAAGCTAAATAACAGATCGCTAATATACTAAATATGCGAAATGGACCTAATGCTAATGCGATTTATAATCTCCCACTAAATTCGCCTGTTTTGGTCTGGAGAGAAGGAAATACTGGCTAAAGCGGCTATTAGGATGGACTATTTACCTTGCTTACTATTAGGGTAAAATATACACCATTAAGCTGTCTAGCGGACCTATAGCCTTTTAATCTATGGTTATAAAACCCTATCTTTAAGCAACTAAATTATAGGAGCAAATTATTAGACTAGAATTACCACTTAAACCTTTATCTAGGTTAGTCCTTTCTAAGACTATCTTAGAGAGACCTACTAAAGCTTAGTAACAACCCCTAAAATAAGGTAGAGGACGCCCTTATAAATACCCTCTACTTACGGCTATAACTAACACCACCATCTACCTACAGGATGATAGTTAATTTAGTACTTAATTTAGCGCCTTCTAATAGAAGGAGCTTACTGGTCTACTTAAGAAGGGAATTTTTAAGATTATAAGACTTACGGATATACCACAAAGCGTATAACTCTTTAATTCGCGATTTATTAATAAGATTAAGAATAAGGGAACTAATAAAGCCTTTAAGAAATCCCAACTAGTTATATAAGCTTATAATAACTTAGAAAAGGAACTAGTTCTTACCTAATTACTAACTATTTAATAAGTTAGCCAACGACTAATTCTCTATATCGCCGCTATAAAGCTTCTATAGACACGACTTTACCTCCGAGATATTTTATAGGCCTACGTATAATCAACCACTATACTAAATTGAGAGTTCTACGTATGACCTCCGCATGAGCTAATTAAGCAACTTGGGATTAATAAGGCCTCCGTTCTAAAGGTTATAAAATCACTCTATAGAGTACCGGAAGCCGGTAACCACTAGTTTAAGATATATTACTTGCATTATACCTAATAGTTGTATATAGACTAGTCTACGTACGACCCCTGCCTCCTATAGAGTAACGAACCCTTTGGTATTATAGGCCTATAAACTAATAATACTCTATTTCTGGTAGATAAGACCTTTATAAACGCAGAGTAAAATAAGCTGTATAAGGCCAAGTTTATAGCTAAGAAACGGGAATAACTTACCGTTAATACACCCATTAAGTTTAACGGTGGAGTTATTCAGCTACTAACTAACGGGAGTATTACGCTTACTTAGGAATGATAATGCATAAACCTTAGTATAATTAGCACTAAGCTTGCTACGAGTACAGGATTAAGAGGAGCTATAAGAACCTTAACTCTAAAGAACCAGTACATTACTTAACGTGCTAGAGGTGCATATATCGCTTTAGTATACCAGCTAGAAGCCTTATTAAATTTATTCTTTACCGCCTAGGTAATTAACCCTAACAAGGAAGACGTAAAATAGTTAAACAAGCGTCTAAACTGGCAAATTGAGAACGCTAATAGAGGTCTTAAGTTTGTTAAGTTAGATATTAAAACCCTACAGCTACTAGTATTTATGGACGCGTTATTTGCTAACAATAAGGACCTCTTTTTGTAGATTGGCTATGTCCTTATACTAGCTAATGCTACAAAAAAGGCCAATCTCGTCTATTAGAGCTTAGTTAAGTGCAAAAGAGTTACTTAAAGCGTACTAGCTTCTAAACTCTATGGCACAGCCCATGGCTTTGACATCAGCGTTGCAATTAAGTCTATAGTAGATAAGATCCTGCAAATTAACCTTTTATTTATGCTTTGCACTGACTCTAAGTCCTTATATAACTGTCTAGTACGACTCGGAACCACCTAAGAAAAACGCCTGATGATTGACGTAATATGCCTCCGGTAAGCCTACGAATGGAGACAGATTATGGAGGTAAAATGGATTAACAGAGAGGCTAACCCTACTAACACTATGACAAAGGGAAAACCTTACGCGGCTCTTTAACGGCTTATTAATATAAACCGAATTGACCTATAAGTTGTAGGATGGGTTAAACAAACGAACTTAGATTTAGCTTAGCGTTAGGTAACTAATTATGATAGTATGGACCCTAAATTCAACTAACTAATTAGGATTTTCCATACCCGGCATAAAAAATCGCTATTGGCTCGCTTACTACTAGCGCCTTGGCGGCCCTCGCGATATGTCGACCTGCTACCCCTAACAACTCTTCTTTTTCTCCTTACTGCGTATTAATCGGATCTCTAACTATTGCGTATATGCTACGAATAGTCTAGAAGTAGGCTTGATTTTAAAGTGTAGATTAGCCTTCTTTTTAGAGTTGCTTTAGTGTCGGAATATTAGTCATGTGACGTGGTTATGAGACCACGAAGCGAGACTAACTAATCTGACCTTGGAGCAACCCCTTTCTTCTAGACATTAATCATCCAACAATTAACAACGCATATGTATTATACAGTGATATTCGTGCCCGTTGATTAAAGCATGTATACCGACAAAAAATTATAGAACATAAAAATGTAAAATACTTATAAGAGATAGTTATTGGTAACAAAGATAGAAGAAAGAAGACTATATATAAAGTTATTTTTATAAGAGTAGTTGTTAAGGTAAAGGACTTAAAACCAGCCTTAAAGAACTAAACTCTTTTCCTAATTCCGTATAATAGTAAAGTGAGGTGGGGGTTGTAGTAGAAGACTCTTAGTCCTTAAAAAGGCTAGCTATTTTTAGTATTAAGCGTTTCTTAGATAAGGCTTACTTGCAGTTGCTTTGCATATCTATTATAAAGGTAAAGAGAAGAAAAAGGAAAGAGTTGCTACTTATATAAATTGGTGTCCTAAGTGACGGTTTATGAGGGCGCGAAGAGGCTTTAGGGAAGATTTAAAGGAATAATATAAATTCTATCTAAATCTAAGGGTATATAGCTCTTGCTAAGTACAAGACATTACGTAAAGAAGAGAAAGGAATATAGGAAACTTGTAACTAAATATTTAAGGTCTTAGCAGCAGACGCGTAGGCATAAGCCTACGCGGATTTTAATAGGTTTTAACCAAATTCCATTACATTAGTGGAATTTAGTGGAATTTAATTAAGTTAGCGGAATTTGGCGGAATTTAATTAACTTAGCAGAATTTAGCAGAATTTAATTAAAGCGTTGGAATTTATCTATTAAGTGTTTTACTAAGACATTTCTACTATAACTAAGCTAGTCCTGTTATAGTACCCCCCCCCTTTAGCTAAAGGTCCAAAACAATTTAAATTAGTTAAGAATTTATAACTTATTGCGTTATAAGCTCGTAATATATTTTAAGTTCTTTTTAATTTTAAGTTTCCTGCTATTATATTTCATGTCTTTATATTAGGTGGCAGTTATTTGCCTTTATATTATATCCATCTAGCCAGAGTAAGCCGCAAAGGATAGTCTTTATAGAATTCTTTTACTAGGGAAGGCGCGTTGGCCTTAATCTGTTTATAGGTTTCCTAGGTTTATATTTTATATCCTTCCTACTTAATAAGAAGTTTAAATTGTTTAGATTATATTTTCTATTATATATTATTAATTGCCCGCGAAGCCCTACTGCACGCGTCCACGTCGCTACAGGTGGAAACATTATCGGGAAATCATTCCTTATAATGGCTAAGTGCAGAGGCGATGGAGGAGAGCCGTCGCAGCGCGCGCAGCGCGCTGGTGTTGTGACTCTGTGGTGTTGAGCCTGCGACGCGTATATCGCCCTCAACAACACTAGGAGTCCTACTGCCCCTGCTTAGGGCTCCTGCTATACTATCTAGGGGGGCCATTAAGGGAAACTGGGATATGAAAACCGCCTAACATACAACTACCTGGCTTGTAGCCAGGCCTGAAACTGGCCTTATTCAGCCAGTTGACATGGACGCGCCCTAGGCGTACAATAGGACACCCTTAGGCTTGCACTAGCTCTGAGACTAAGAGGATATAGCGAGGGCGTAGAAACCCTCCTTTTATAAGAACTTATTAAGGTTAATGCGTTATAGATACTTTATATAAAACTTATTAAGGCCCCTCTATAAGGGCCTATCTGGTATCTAGTACACCTAGGTAACTTAGAAGAGGGTCTTAATAGGCATAGTACGCGCAACCTAGATAATAGCAACGCGATAGCGATATAATGGCGACATGACGGCGACCAGATGGCTTAATAAGGTAGAAATATAGGCAAAGCTCTAGGCAGCGGAAATATAGGCCAGCTTTAACGGCCCTATGGCGTATAACTTAGTTGACTTAAAGTTAACCTATAGTTAACTTACAGGTAACTCACAGGAGGGTCTTAATAGGCGTAGTGCATGCAACCTAATGCGTATATATATAAGGCGACTTATAGGAGGGTCTTAATAGGTATAATATACGCAACCTAATGCATATATATAGGGGAGGCTATAGGGGAAATATAGGCCAGTTAGATAAGGTCTTAACAGTTAAAAATATAGGCCAGCTTATAAAAGGGGGGGATATAAGCTTAGTTAGTAGGAGAGGGGGGAGTAGGTTATCTAGTATAGGACCTAGTATCTCTACGGCCCCTCTTCTACAAGACACGGTCGGCCTGTTATAAGGAGACTCTTATAGGTAACGCAAAATAGGGACCTCCCATAGGGCGTAGTATATAGTAGCCACTGCTAGCTCTAAGGACCTTACCCCTTAGTTAGGCTTTAACCCTTAGTATACCTAGTAGGTAGGCAGGATTATGTCCTAGCTAGAGAGACTACTATATAGCTTAAAAGAACGGATGCGCGTGTTGGTATATTAATAGACGGAACCATTCGTCTCTAGAGTGGTATACCAGCGAGATATACTTAAGGAGTAAATAGGAGTTACTTAGGTAGGAAGGTTTTAGCTAGGCCTAACTATAGAAAGTGCGCCTAAGTCTATATTATAGGATATAGCTACGACACCTTTATAGGATTACGCCAGTAGGCATATAAGACGGGAGTTATAACCAGCTTATGCCTATACTAGCAGAAATAATAGAAAAGGCGTAAAACTAGAGGCTATAGAAGGCCCCTAAGCTATATAAAAGCGTACTAACTCTAGAAGGAGACTCTTATACAGACTACTAGGGGGCAGACTAGTACTTAGGCTAATAACCCATTATAAGATATCCAAAAGAATGGTGAAATTCCCTATATAAGTAGTGGTGGCAGCCAACTACTTGCAGACTAGGACTAAAGCACCAGAAAACTGGGGTAGAGGCTTAGATAAGCAGGTATGTTAAACTCTACTATATTACTAGCTAATATATAACTACCTAACCCAGGTGACTTAGAAGAGGGTCTTAATAGGCGTAGTACACGCGACCTGGACGACAGCGACACGATAGCGACGCGACGGCGACGCGATGGCGACAAGACGGCTTAATAAGGTAGAAACACAGGTAAAGCTCTAGGCAGTGGAAATATAGGCCAGCTTCAACGGCCCCATAGCGTATAACTTAGTTAACTTAAAGTCGACCTATAGTTAACTTATAGGTGACTTACAGGAGGGTCTTAATAGGCGTAATACACGCAACCTAATGCGCATATGTATAAGGCGACTTATAGAAGGGTCTTAATAGGCGTAGTGCACGCAACCTAATATATATATATAGGGGAGGCTATAGGGGAAATATAGGCCAGTTGGACAAGGTCTTAATAGTTAGAGACATAGGCCAGCTTATAAAAGGGGGGGACACAAGCTTAGTTAGTAGGAGAGGGGGGAGTAGGTCGTCTAGTATAAGACCTAGTACCTCTATAGCCCCTCTCCTACAAGACACGGTCGGCCTATTATAAGGAGACTCTTACAGGCAACGCAAAATAGGGACCTCCTATAGGGCGTAGTGCGTAGTAGCTACTACTGGCTCTAAGGACCTTACCCCTTAGCTAGGCTCTAACCCTTAGTGCACCTAATAGGTAGGTAGGATTATGTCCTAGCCAGAGAGACTACTACGTGGCTTAAGAAAACGGATACGCGTGTTAGTATATTAATAGACGGAACCATTTGTCTCTAGGGCAGTACGCTAGCAAGATATACTTAAGGAGCAAACAGGAGTTACTTAGGCAGGAAGGTTTTAGCTAGGCCTAACTATAGAAAGTACGCCTAAGTCTATATTACAGGATATAGCCACGACGCCTTTATAGGATTACGCCAGTAGGCGTATAAAACGGGAGTTGTGACCCCTAGAAATAGCAGCTTATACCTATACTAGCGGAAATAATAGAAAAGGCGTAAAACTAGAGGCTATAAAAGGCTCCCAAGCTATATAAAAGCGTATTAACTTTAGGAGGAGACTCTTATATAGACTACTAGGGGGTAGATTAGTACTTAGGCTAATAACCCATTATAAGATATTTAAAAGAATGGTGAAATTCCCTATATAAGTAGTAGTGGCAGCTAACTACTTATAGACTAGGACTAAAGCACCAAAAAACTAGGGTAGAGGCTTAGATAAGTAGGTATATTAAACTCTACTATATTACTAGCTAATATATAACTACCTACCCCTAACCAGCTCTAGCAGACCTTAGTGATATCACGGATAAAACACCGGTGACTTGCCTGCGAGTTGACAGCGATATGACAATAGAGGAAATGGCCAGAACTATTAGCTGCCTTTTAAACAATACAGTATTAGGACCAGATGGGATTCTAAATAAGGCCTTAAAGACCTATGGACCACTTATAGCACCCTAGCTTGCAGATATAGCTAGAGCATGCTTTGCTATAGGCTACTACCTACGACTTAGAAGATCCATAATGACGGTTATCCTATAAAAAGAAGGTAAAGCAGATTACTTAGTCCTAGGAAGCTACCGCCATATTACCTTAGAAAACACCCTTAGCAAGATCTTAAAAAGGGTAATAGCGGACCATATAGCAAATATAGCTAAGGAATACGCCCTACTACTATAAAGCTAAATAGGGGCAAGAAAGAACCGCTTAACACTATTAGCACTTACGCTACTTACTACCGCTATTAAATCTGCATGGGCAATGCAAAGGGACTTTGTAGTATTAATGCTTAGCCTAGATATTAGTGGCGCCTATAATAATATACCCCATAAGCGTCTCCTATATATTCTTAGGGCAAAGGGCTTCCTAGAATAGATTATATAATTTATCTAAGGGTTTATAGGCCAGAAAGAAACATTACTAGTCTTTAGCGGATACTAGAGCCCCCCTATTATAGTTATAATAGGAATACCACAAGGATTACCCCTCTTGCCTATACTCTTCTTTTTCTTTGTAAGTAACCTGCTTAACTCCTTTAAGGAAGGGGCGACCTAGGGGATAGGCTTTGTTAATAACATAAACCTAATTATATACGGGCTAACAGCCGCAGAGAATTGTAGAACACTAGAGAAAGCCTATAACACCTATATAGAATAGGTAAGACGATATAGAGTCTAATTTTTATTAGAGAAATACTAGCTAATCCACTTTATAAGAAAATGCAACCAATCTATAGATCTCTAGCATATAATCCATATCTAAGGCTTTAGAAGTCAACCAGTTTAGGGCCTAAGGGTATTAGGAGTATGGGTAGATAACAAGCTCTAGTGGAGCGTATATACGGCGTAAGCGGCCCATAAGGGCTAAGTATAGTATATTATATTATCTAGGATTGTTAATTCTATATAGGGCCTATACTTCTAGAGGTCACGCCTATTATATATAGCAGTTATCCGGCTAACCATAACGTATAGATCTAGTGTTTGGGCTATTAGAGAAACCAAAAAAGGCCCCCCCAAATCACTTCTTAAACTACTCTAAAAGGCCTAAATAGCCTGCCTCTAGAGTATAACAGGTGGGTATAAGCGAACGGCTATAGCACTGCTAGAGAAGGAAGCTAATATCCCCCCCTTATAACTATATATTAAAGCCGCTGTAATGCAAAGGGCGCAAAATAAACGTAACTTTAATATTATAAAGTATATCAAGACACGCCTAAATAAACTATAGAGGGACCTAAGGGTGCCCTATAGGAGAATAAACTAACAACCCTAAAGTAGGGAAGATATATTGTTAGCGACTTAGTCAATCGAGGTACGAGCACGGTATAAGGGACGCGTAAGCCTGTATAATTAGTAGTTTATAAACGAGGATCCAAAGCTAGAGAGAGGAAAGGAGAAGAAGAGCAGCGCCGCTTGATGTTTTATGCGATCTTCGCGTCACGTAACCACAATCTGCGGCGATTTGCTAGTACCGTAATACTGTCTAAGATTGTCTGAAACTGTCTACAATTGTCCTAAAACTGTCTGTGATTGTCCGCTATAATCTACTACTATAATCTACCGTTTTCTACTAGCGCCGTAATATTACCCCCCCCCCTCTAAAAAAGCCTGCCCTTAGGCTTTATATGTCCGTATTTATATCCGTGGGGTGTTCTTATCTGTATGCTTAACAGGTAGCTTATTATCTTTGCTATACTAGCACTCCATCTACTTGTCTAGATACTTTGGGGGTCCTGGCTTGTTAGGGTATTAGTTATAGAACTCTTTAAGCTTCTAGGGGCAACCTATAAAATTCTAAGCGGGGTACTAGGTTGGGTCTAGATTGTAACCTTTCTATTAGATATGGTATTTTAGCGTTCCTTGTACTAGTTTATAGGCTAGTATTTTATTAACTTCCCATTCGTCGTTACTATTAACTTAAATCGGTAGTGGAGGCTTATTCTTTTGTCTAGGTAGTAGGTTATTTATAGCTTTCCATAGCTTATTTAGTGAGAAAATAGGGTGGACTTTAATTAAGTCTAGGAGTTTAACCTTGTATAAGTTGCCTTCTTTATTAAGGATCTTATATGGTCCTGCCATCTTATAGTCTAGCTTATGGCTAGGCCGTTCTATCTTTTAGTTTTTTATTATAACCCAGACCTTGTCGCCTATAGTAAAGTCGGTCTTGCGCCTATGTTTATTTGCCTACTGTTCTATTGATTTCTGGGCCTTCTCTAGGTTTTTATAGGCTATTGTCTATGCTTCTTCTAAGCGTCTAGTATATTGCTGTGCTTCCTTATAAGATAGTTTTTTACGCACGGTCTGTGGTCCTTCTGGTCTTTCCCAGTTAAAGCTTATATAAGGTAAGTATCCTATTTCTAGCTAAATAGGTGCAAACCCCGTAGAGTTATAGGGTAGGGTTATCTAGGCGTAGTTTATTATAGGTAGTAGTTTGCTCTAGTTGTCCTAAAAGTAGTTAATAAAGGGCCGGAGTCTCTAGTCTAAGTATTAATTTATAATCTCCGTCTAACCGTCTATCTAGGGGTGGTATGCTGTAGAGAGCTTTAGCTTAATACCTAGGATCTAGGTAAACTCGTTCTAGAAGGCTAATATAAACTACGGTCTATGGTTGGATATAATAGTATTTAGTAGTCCGTAAATTTGGTAGACATAGTAGATATATAGTTGGGCCGCCTCTTTAGCATTGATATTCTTATAATAGGGAATTAAGAACGGGCGCTTACTAAAGCGGTTAACTAGGATTATAACCATATTATATCCGTCGCGGTCTGTAGGTAACTTGTAAAAGTCTATAGAGATATACTACTAGGGGCGTTTTGGTATTGGGAGTGGCTTTAATAGCCCTAGGGTCTTGTCTTGTGGAATTATAGACCTACGGCAGTTATCACAGTTCTATATATAGCGGTTAATATCTGTAACCATTCTGGGCCAGTAGTAATGGTTACTAATAATCTTATAGGTCTTGTTCTTTCTAGGATAGGCTATAGAGACCTAAGTATATGCTTCGGCGATAAGCTAAGTCTATAAGTTCTATTTATTTGCTACTACTAGCTGTTCCTAGTACTTAAGCAGTCCGTTTTCTAGGGACTATAGGCCGGTAGAATTCTTTACCTTTTTATGGTACTCCTGTAGAGAAGGGGCCATATGGTTTACCTACAGCAGTTTATTAATAAGGTTAAGTTCTATAAAATTAACAGGATATATCTTAGCGCTTAAAGGGTCCGTATTTAGTTCTGCCTATATTTAGGGGTTAAGGCATTCTGGTCGTAGTAGCGTCTAAGTCTATAATAAGATCTTTATAGCTGCCTAGTTATCTAGGTCCTGTTTACACCTTATAAGAGCATCTATATGGTTAGTAGCACCTGGCCTATATATAATTAGGAAGTTAAACTAGGATAGGACCTCCGCCTAGCATACCTACTGGGCTGTAAGGGCCTTTATTATTATAAAATATTCTAGGGCTTTGTGGTCTGAAACTACTTAAATAGGCTTAGGGGCTCCTTTTAACTGTATTCGCCAGTACTAAAAGCTAGAGATAATAGCCAGCATTTCTTTATTATAAATTGGGTAATTTAGCTTAGTATCTATTATAGTCTTTAAATAGTAAGTAATAGGGTGCTATTTTCTGTCCGTCTGCTTCTAGGAGTAAATGCTAGCTATAATGCCGTCTAAGGCATTAGTTTCTAGTATTAAAGGCCGTTCTAGGTTAAAGTGGGCGAGTAAGGGAGTAGAGACTAGTCGTTTTTTAAGCTTGTTAAAGGCCTGCCTACATACAGTATTAAAGTGAAAGGGCCGGTCCTTATAGGTAAGTTAGCTTAGGGGCTGGGCAATTCTACTATAGTTCTTAATAAAGTGTTGGTAGAAGTTGTAGAACCCTAAAAATAACTACACCCCCTTTACAGTCCTTAGGGGTATCTATTAGTTAATTATAGCTGTCTTTTCTAGGTCTGCCTTAATTCCATTTATACTGATAATAAACCCTAGGTACTTTATGCGCTTAATACTAAATTCTAATTTCCTAATATTGGCCTGGAGGCCAGCCTCTTGGAGCTGTTATAGGACTTTATAGATATGCTCCTTATATTCTAACTTATTCTTAAAGTAAATTATAATGTTATCTAGGTAGGCCGTATAGAAGTCGTTAAGGTAGTTAAAGAGTATATTATTTATATATCGCTGGTACGTAGCTGGTCCGTTAGTTAGTCTAAAGGGAAGTACTTTATATTTATATATTCCGTAACGGGTTTAAAATGTAGTAAGGTCTTCTAATCTAGGGTCTATCCTAACCTGGTAAAAAGCCTGATGGATATTAAGCTTAGTAAAGATTTTAGCTCTACTTATTTGGGCTAGAGTCTTATTAAGTAAGGGTAGGGGGTAGCGGTCCTTGCGGGTTATATTATTAAGTTTATAGTAGTTAATGCAGAAACGAAGTCCTCTATTTAGCTTCTTAGTAAAGAGAATAGGTAAGTTAAAAGGGGCTTAACTAGGCTTAATAAAGCCCTTATTTAGGTTATTAATAAGGTACTGCTTTGTAGCCTATAATTTGGCAGTAGACTGCTAATAAAGGGGGCTATAACTAAGGGTGTCTTTTTTATCTGGCTTAATCTTAATCTTATAGTCGTAAGGTTGGTAAAGTAGGAGTATATTAAACGCTGCCTTAAAGAGTATATCCTTAAATTTCTGGTGTTAATAGGGCAGTTTCTGTTCTACTAGCTCCTTATCTATAAGCTTACTTTCCTATCCGCTAAGCTCGCTTTTCTTTTCCTTAATTATTTAATTAATTTTATATAAGCTGGTGGTAAAGGCAATAGTATTAGGTTAGACTAAGTTCTAATAAAATCCTATAGCGCTAATATAGTATATATTAACTGGGGGAAGGTCCATAGGTTTCTTTATAGACTTTTATTAGGCCGTATTTTGCGGTATAGGGTTTATAGTCTTTCTTAACTTATATTCTATTTTCCATAAATTATCCTTCCAGTCTATTAGTTTAGTATGGCGTCCGGTATTCCTGGCCTTCCTTTATAGCTGCGTAGGGCCTAAGTTCTCCATAGGGGACTTAGCTAGGTTACTACTAATTTCCTAAATCTCTGGTGCGGGTGGCGTAATATAGGTAGTCTGGGGGCGGTGTAGTATATAAATCCGTTGCGGATTAAGCTATATATCTTTTTTAAAGGCCTGGTCCCTACGTATAGTATTAGCCTGGTAAATAGTATCAATCTAGGGCCGTATAAGGTTTTCTATTATAATACTAATTTCTTTTATAAAGGAAGGGGTTAGGGGTAGGGATTTAGGCTAGATAAGCCATCTACTCCATATATTAAGCTATAAGCCTAAATAGGCTAGCTATTTTTTTTTAAAGATTATATTGTGGCTTCCTAGGTCTGTAATAAGAAAGGGGATGTTATACTACCTTTGTCTATTAACACGGAGGTGGATCCGTAAGATAGTTATAATAGGTAGTCCTATTTGTCTGTTATACCCGCGAATAGGAACTGGTTTAGGCAGTTTCTTAAAAGGCGCATTTAAAAATTTAACTAGCTTTACGGCGCACTGGGTGTCTATTAAGGTAAAGGTATTTACTCTAGAGTTAGCTAAAGCAGAGGTTAAAACTTAATATCTATTATAAAATAAAGTATAAGGGATAGTGTAGCTTTTTCCACTAACTAGCTAACCTAGATTAATATATAATATATTAATTCCTTTTAACCCTAGAGAGGAGTCTTTCTCTAGAGTTCCTCTTTTTCTAACTCTATACTATCCTCCTAAATTAATAAAACCTCGCCCGTTTTTGCCTTTATCTAGTAATTTTTTGCAAAATAGTCTTTCTGGCTATATAAGAAGCAAGCTCCTTAATTACTAAGGGCCTATTTATAGGGGTCGTTATATGTGGGCTAAGTATACGCCAGACCCACAGTAGGATTAGCTGTATAGCTAGCTGCTAAATTAATGGCGGGCTATACAGCTAGTGCTATAGGAGTTGCAGATCGTGCTAGAGTGTTATGGGCCGTTTATATAGTGCTTATAGTCTGGTTTAAAGAGTTTCTAGCTTTATACTGCTTAGCTTATACCTTAATTTAACAGAGGCCTTGGTTAATAGATAGGCAGTAGTCTATAAGTACCTTTAGCGTCTATATAGTAGTAAAAACTGGTAGTACGGTGCGCTGTAGGTCTAGGGTAAGCTTATTAAAGAGGTCCGGCATTAGGTCTTTATAGGGAATTTGGGCTTAGCTGGCTAAGTGCAAAAAGCGGGTCTGGAAGGCTAAAAAGGTCTCCATTATCTTTATGTTAAGAGCTTTATAATTAAGGCGGGCGTTTTGTACCTTAAAGGGGTCCTCGTAGATAGAAGATAAGTGGTTAATTATCTTGTTTCTAGAGAGGAAGGGATCTACTAAGTCCTAAATATATTGCGGACGTAGGTGCGTCTATACGTCTCTACCAGTACGGCCAAAGACGTAGGCCATCTTAGCTTAAGTAGTGGGGAAGTGGTCTATATTAACTTCAAGCTTATCCTGCAATTAAAGCTTCTAGTTATTAAATATAGGGTTAGTTCCGTCTGTAAGTAATAGGGGGTCTGCAACCTTCGCGGACCGTAATAATGCTGATGCTATATATTAGGCTAGGGCCTTAAGGATTATAGTAAGTCTCTAGGTGTCTAATAACTCCTTGCTAGGTATAGGGGTGTCTCTAGTTTTAAGCAGCTCTTGAAGCTGTTTAATTTCGGTATTAGCTGCTGTGAGCTCTTCCTAGGGGGTCGCAACGGCGACTATTTTACTATTGGAGGTATTTGCGGGTCCTATAGCGGCTTTGCCAGCTGCTGTATTTCTTGGCATGGTAGTAGGGGTATTAGGTAATTTTTAGTATTTGTTTATTTTCTAGGGGTTCTAGTCCGTGTGTGTCCTATTCTTAGGTTTCGCGTTTTGTTTGTGTTCTTTTGGTTCTTAGGTCTATCCTATCCTTATAGTCCTAGTAATATCCTTAGGGTCCTATTTTATGTCCTTATCCTATTCGTGGTTTTATAGATAGATATTTTTAAGTTCCTTCTTAGAAAGAAAGAGTAATAATAAGCTTTAGATAATGTTAGTAACTTAATTAATTAAGGCACAAGCACGGCATAAGGAACGCGCAAGCCTATATAATTAGTAGTCTATAAACAAGGATCCAAAGCTAGAGAGAGGAAAGGAGAAGAAGAGTAGCGCCGCTTAATATTTTATGCGATCTTTGCGTCATGTGACCGCAATCTACGGCGATTTGCTAGTACCGTAATACTGTCTGAGATTATCTCATCGGCAAAATATGGTACCCTTTCAATGGCCTCAATGGTTGGTGGTTGACGCAATTGGCGCGCAGTTGAGGTCATTTAGCAACTCGACCGACTAGCCTATGTTGTGTTTTTTTGACACGCAGCCTGCGCGCAACCTACCAGTAATCTGCGCATTTGGCAACCATAATTATATTTACCTCTTTTATACTAATAACATATTTTAAATAAATAAAAGCTACTTTAAAGCTATTTATAAGGCTAGTAAAATAAATAATATTATTTTAGATAATTTAATATAATATAGCGATGGTTCTCTTCTACCTATCTACCTATTGACTTACCTACCTGCCTACATCGCCTACCTATCTATATTGCCTACCTATTTGCATCTGTCTACCTGTCTATATCTACCTACCCGTTAGCATCTGCCTACCTATCTATATCTGCTTGCCTGTCTGTATCTGCTTACCTATCTGCATTGCCTACCTGTCTACATTGCCTACCTATCTGTATTGCCTACTTGTCTGCATCGCCTACCTATTTATATCTGCCTACCTGTTTATATCTACCTACCCGTTAGTATCTGCCTACCTATCTACATCTGCTTGCCTGTCTGTATCTACTTACCTGTCTGCATTGCCTACCTATCTGCATTGCCTACCTATCTATATTGCCTACCTGTCTATATCGCCTACCTGTTTATATCTGCCTACCTATCTATATCTGCCTACCTGTTAGCATCTACCTACCTATCTGCATCTGCTTGCCTATCTGCATCTACTTACCTGTCTGCATCTGCTTGCCTGTCTATATCTGCTTACCTGTCTATATCTGCCTACCCGTTAGCATCTCCCTATTTATGCCTACCTGTCTGTGCTACCTTGATTCAATTAATCGATTAAATCGTTTATAGTGCTCGCTGGCTAGTCGTTGTTGTCTAGCTCTGGCGACGGTTATCTAATTCTAGCGACGGTCGTCTAGCTCTGGCGACAGTTATTTAGTTTTAGCGACGGTCATCTGGTTCTGGTAACGGTCGTCTAGTTCTGGCGACGGTTGTCTGGTTCTAGCGACGGTTGTCTGGTTCTGGCGACGGTTGTCTGGTTCTAGCGACGGTCGTCTAGTTCTGGCGACAGTTGTCTGGCTCTAGCAACGGTCGTCTAGTTCTAGCGACGGTCGTCTAGCTCTGGCGACAGTTGTCTAGTTCTGGCGACGGTCGTCTGGCTCTGGCGACGGTCGTCTGGTTTTGGCAACAGTCGTCTGACTTTGGAGACGGTCGTCTGGTTCTGGCGACGGTCGTCTAGCTCTAGCGACGGTCGTCTAGTTCTAGCGACAGTTGTCTAGCTCTGGCGATAGTTGTCTGGCTCTGGCGACAGTTGTCTGGTTCTGGTAACGGTCGTCTAGTTCTAGCGATAGTTATCTAGTTCTAGCAACGGTCCTCTACTGGCTGCCGTTCTAGTGCCTCCCTAGGTAGGGAGGATGTAAGGAAGGAAAGAAGGGTAAA
>Ga0307507_10005455_pt1 | contig 20859 bp, 2 predicted proteins | sample 7_EM_MG_FD_207223 | JGI IMG/M metagenome (GOLD analysis project Ga0307507, IMG submission 207223) | Populus trichocarpa ectomycorrhiza microbial communities from riparian zone in the Pacific Northwest, United States - 7_EM | ecosystem: Host-associated > Plants > Roots > Unclassified | place...
CCAGTTCTGGGTTGCAAAGGAAATAGTAATAGAAAGCAAAGGGGTGAGTAACAGGCGCCCCCTAATAACTCTACAGGAGTAGAGTACAGTGTGTAATACTAGCGCGTCCGTAGGTTTATTACAGCAGTAGTAGTTCCTAAGGAGGTTAAAAAGTAAGGTAGTAGAGTACCACTAGTGACTTATAGGCGACTTATAAGCGAGCCCCAAAAGGCGGGGAGACGGATTATGGGGTTTTCTTAAATAGAGTTTTCTCCCTATATGTATATAAGGAGTAGTCCGCGTGGGCCCAACAGGGATCCGAATCGGACGTTAAGCAATGAATAATAATAATATAAGTGCCTTAATATTACGGAGTTCTTTATGGAGTGTTTCTATTAATTACTAATACTAGGCTTCTAGTACAGCCTGCTACTAAGCTAAGGCATTTATAAAGGACTGTTGTATTATGGTTAACTGTTCCCTAACTAGGGATATAATACTTATAGTTATTAAAAGGGATTTAGGTTCATTTACTATTTTAATAGTAGTTGTTTTAATACAATATAGTGGAAGGGCTTAAAGAGGCTTTGGGGAAGATTTAAAGAAATAATATAAATTCTATTTAAATCTAAAGGTATATAGCTTTTGTAGAGAACAAGACGTTATATAAAGAGGAGAAAGGAATATAGAAAGCTTATAGCTAAATATTTAAGGGTCTTAGCAGTAGATATATAGGCATAAGCGCACGTGGGTTTTAACAGGTTTTAACCAAATTCCATTACATTAGTGGAATTTAGTGGAATTCAATCGAGTTAGCGGAATTTAGTAGAATTTAATTAACTTGGTAGAATTTGATTAAAGTGTTAGAATTTATCTATCAAGTGTTTTACTAAGACATTCCTACTGTAACTAGGCTAGTCCTATTATAAGTAGTGCTTTAATATAAAGTTAGATAGTTAGTTCTTTCTAAAATATAGAGATAAACTAGCTGCCTTTATTAAAGATAATCGTTTTAGGGAGTCTATAGAGTTTCTATATATAATCTAGGAACAGTTGGGCAACGGCAGGTGTTAATATATTAGGGTAGGCAATTAAATATCTTATCTTAAATAGTTGGTCTATAACTACTATAGTATTTATATAGCCTTTACTTATAGGGAGCTCAACAATAAAGTTAATTAAGATATCTTTCTATCTTTAGTCCGGAACAGGCAGTGGCTTTAAAAAGCTATTATATATCTTATATAAAGCTTTAGCTTATTAGTAGGTATAGCAGTTAGAGACATACCTTTATATTATATTATATATATTTAGCCAGTAGTACTCTTACTAGAGTAGTTTTAGGGTTTTTCTATAGCCTAGATAGCCAGCTACTAGTAGGTTATATATATATTTAAGAAGCTTAAGCTTAAGTTTGTTATAGTTAGGTATAACTAGGCAGTTTTAGTAGTATAAGTGTTACGGCACTGTTACAGACCCTAGTCAGGGGCTCGGCCGAGGCCGAGCCTTGGCGCCATGTATATAGACGTGTCCTTTCCTCGACCTTCTTCCAGTCCTCGTCTTGGAATTCTCGTTCACTGACTACCAATAGATTCTGTTCTTTTGACTAAGCCTTTACAATAAGTAGTCTCTATAAGCTTTATATTTACTTAAAGAGATCTTTTTAAAGCATTTAACGCCATCTTAAATTAGCTTAAGTATCTCTTAGATAAACTCGTTATTTAGGTATTTATTAACTATTATCTATTTAATTAATTAATTAGTTATTTTAAGGACGTATATTATAACATCTTTAATAGGAGGGTTAAATAGCTTAGGGCAAAGTAGGGTTTAATTATAGTAGGCATACGCTTCTTCCTATACTGGTATATCTTATAAACATTAGGTTAGGGTATTAGGTTTCTAACCTTAAACGCGTAGATAGTATATAATTAGAAATTAGAAATAAGATAGATATTCTAACTAGTAGGCCTAATAATAACTTAGCTATTTTATGGTTGTAAAGTACTATAGATTCTTATAGTTACTAAAAACCTTAATTAGAAATCCAGCGCCTTCCAGTTTAGGTTACCATAATTTAAAATATCTAATAATAGCCAATAATTCCTTATTATAGATCTTATAGTTATATTTAGCTAAACTTAGTTATTTTAAGAAATATACTATAGGGTATAGTACTCCTTCCTTATTATACTAGGATAGAATACCTCTAGTAACATAGTTAGATAAGTTAGCTTCTATAATACTCTTTTAGTTTAGGTTAAAGTGTTAAAGTATAGGTATAGTAATAAATATAACTTTTAGATAGGTAAAGGCCTTCTTATATTCCTTATTAAAGATAAAGGTTTTATCCTTTTAGGTTAGAGCTATAAGGGGTAAAACTAGGGTAGAGAAGTTATTAATAAACTATTAATAAAAGTTAGCAAATCCTATAAAAGCGCTTACGTCCTTAACGTTTTTAGGTTCTTACTAGTTTATAATTACTTTAATCTTCTTTAGGTCCATTTATATGCTATTTATAAAAATAATAAGTCTAAGGTATAGAACTTATATTTATTTATATCTAATTATAGGCTAGCTCTATATAGGGCTTCTAGAATAAGGTTAATATATTTCTTATATTTAGCTAGGTTATTGCTATATACTAGAATATTATTAATATAAGTAGTACAGAAAATGTTCAGGTAAGGTTATAGGGTATTATTTATAAAGTATTAGAATAAACTTAGGGTATTTATAAGGCTAAATAGCGTTACTAACTATTTAAATAGTTTATATCTAGTACGGAATATAGTAAGCTATTTATCTCCTTTTATAATATAGAGGCGATTAAATACATAGATAAGGTTAAGTTTTATATAGTAGTAAGCCTTACTTAATTGGTTTAATGTCTCTTAAATTAACAGGAGTGGGTACCAATTCTTAATAATAATAGCATTAAGAGCTTAGTAGTCCATATAAAAGTGTAGACTGCTGCTAGGTTTCTTAATAAAGATTATAGATATAGCTATAGGCAAAGAGCTTGCTCTAATAAATCCTTTACTAAGGTATTTATCTATATACTTCTATAGCACTTAGAGTTCGTTTTAGGACATTCTATATAGGGGTCTAAATCCTAGCTGTTTTCCTTCTTTAAGTATAATCTTATAGTTATATAGTTGGTGCTCTATAAACTTATTAGCTTCCTTTTATAAAAATACTTCTAGATGTTTATAGTAGCATACTAGTACTTTTATAGCAGGGTTAGTATACTTCTTTAGTGCTAGGGCCTTTTTAATATTAGCTATTATAACGGCGAAGATTGTATATTTAGATTTTCTAGCAAGTTATACTAATAGGGTAGCTCTAATTATATAGATATCTAAGGTATTAAGCGAGCTTAGATCGTCCTTAGTTTCTTATATAGTTTCTTAATTAGGTTTGGATTCAGTACTAGGTATAGAATTAATATTAGGTTTAGGTTTAGGTTTTTTAAGTATCCTTTTTATAGTAGAATACCAGTTCTTCTGGTATTTTTATATATTAAGCTTAAGCTTCTGCTTGGTTTAGGTAGTAGGGTAGTTAGGGTCGGTTTATATAGTTTAGTATAATTTTTAGGTCCTTAGTAGACGTCGGCGGAAATCTTATATTAGTAGAATCCAGTAAAATTCTCAGGTAGGTAGAATTAGGTAGACTTCTTAGGTGTAGGGTAGACGTTAGTAAAATTTAATAAAATTCTTAGATTAGTAGAATTAGGTAGACTTTTTAGGTACAAAGTAGATATTAATAGAAATTTTAGACTAGTAGATCCTGGTAGATTTTTCAGATTTTAGTTTAGGGCTTAAATAGCAAGTTATAAAACGCTTTTACTTATAACGGGAGGCGGTAAATAAAAGCTTAAGGTTATTCTAGTTAATAGTTACCTTATATAGCTTTATCTAGGGTTATTTAAGAATTACTAGGTAACCTAGGGTAGTTATAAAGAGCTTAATTAATTCTTTATAGTTTAGGTATTAGAGTCTTAGAACCGCTATATAAGTAATACGGCCTAAGATAGTGCATTTGCTATTAAATCTAAATATATTAATATGCCGGTTAAGGGGTGTTAAGGTAAACTTATTATCTTATATAAAGATCTTATTAATAAATTCTATACCGCTAGCTTCTATATTAATTAGGACTTAAGTATTAGCCTATTAACCTTTCTACTAAAGATAGTAGTTAATAGTTATACTATAATCTTAAGAGTTAGGGTTTATAATATCTAATATATTTAACGAGATCCTATAATATAGCTATCCTAAAAAGCAACTTAACTCTAAAATATACCTTTTAATAGTAAGTAGAAAGGGGTTTCTATAAAATATTAGTTATAACTTTATTCTTATAAGTAGTACTTACTAAATATAGGGCTGGAACTAGGTAAATATTAGGGATGGTAACTAGAGGATTAATATAGTAAACGGTTATTAGTATTAGCTATTTATAAGTTATGTTAGGGCATAGGGATAAAGCAGTATTTTAAAATATAATCCTTGCTTTTACATTTAAAGTAAAGGCCTAACTTAATGCGTTATTTTTATTTAGAGGACCCTAGTAGAGCGTATCATAGGGACCCTATATTAATATCTATGGCATTAAGGTGCTTAGGCTAAGATAATAACTTAGTAGATGTTTATAGAGCTATTATATTATATTAAGGAGTAGACTTTAGTATTAGGCGTAGTATATTATTATACCGTTTATTAATAATGTTTATATAGGCATTAAAGGCTTCTAGTAGGTCTATACCTATTAGGGAGGTTTTTAGTTTAGGGCTTAAAGACTTAATAAGACTATTAACTAGTACAGAGTTATTTTAGCCTATTTCCTTTATATAATGGTTAAATTTAAAGAAGTATACTAGGAAGCTTTTTGTTTCTTAAATTATATAGTTTATCTTTCTAAGTAGTAGCTTAGTGGTTTAGGTTACTATATATAGCTTTAAAAAGTATAACTAGATTTTATACTAAGTTTAGTTAAAGGGGTTTAATAAGGTTAGCTATATCTCCTCCTAGTTAACTTAGGGCGTAGCAGAGTTAGTTAGCTTTAGTTAGGTAGCAGTTAGTATTACTAATTAGTTTGTTTTTAAGCTAGCTTAAGAATAATTAAAGTTCTTATTATTTATTAGTAAAGGCCGTCGAAATCGGACTCTGCACCTGTACGTGGTGACGGCTACGAACCTAGGTCTTTGAAGTTCAGACCCAGAGCTAACGCAGAGACGTCGCACAGCGTGCGGACAGGACCTGGTGGTGGTTGTAGGCGTTGAGGGCGGTGGTGAAAATTTTTCGGATAGTGAGATCTTGAAAACCACTACTATTGGCCCTCTACAATACGACGACTACTACACTGTTCTCCTATCCAGGGCACCTGTACGATCCAACATGGATACTCAGTATTCGATAACATCCCCTGACCCCCAGTTGAAGGCATCGACGACCTCACATCGACGAACGAGCGAACGAACGAACGAACGAGCAAATATACGGCCCCTCCTAACCCCCAGGGCGATCGCCCGCGGAGCATGCGGTCACTCGCCATACTGCTATAATACTACTGAAACCGGCAGCTGGATAACCCCATACGGTTTTCCTTATCTCCTCTCAACGGAGTGGTGCCCTTAGAGAGGGCCTAGTGACTAGGGCCTAGGCACAAAAGATACCCAGATACACACACATATACATCCCGCTTTCGGCTTTTAGTATTAGGATAGTAGAACGGATGAATCCCCCTTACGCCTTCAATAGGCCTTAGGGGGGGGGGGGCAAGGCGTATATGGCAATAGTCAACAAGAGATAGCATACAGGGGGTGGTCAAGATACGGGACACAACTACAAGCACACGGCAATTAATTGGCAAGGCCTAGCTAGGACATAGTGAACCCTGGCTTTGGATAAGCCAGAGAAGGAAGCAGTGGTTCCTAAGGAGTTCAAAACATCTAAGGAGGAGGACGTAGCTGTAGGCCCATAGGGCCGCTGCTACGTGCAGGCATGGCAATTTGGGGTTTTTCATCCTACTGAGGTAGCTTATAGGGTTTTTCCTCCCCTAACATATTAGGGGTTTTCTTCCTGTAAATTTACAAGTTTCCCCTGTATATGGAGTAGTCTGCGTGGGCCGCATAGGATCCGTATCAGACATTAAGCAATAAATGAATAATATTTATTAGTAAATATTAGAGGATCTAGTAGTTGTTTGGATTATTATAGTACAGTAGTTAGTTTAGGGTAAATAGCTACTATAGGTTTGGGACTCTTATCCTATATATTTGTCTCTAAAGAAGGCGTTTAGTCTTAGGGCTCTAGTATAGGCATCTTTAGGGTATAGACTTCTTCTTAGAGGTCCTTAATTATTTATAGGTATCGTGCTTCTTATTTAGCTTATTATTAAGTTAAAGTAGCTTAGTTCTATATAAGGGTGTTATAGGACACCTCCATGACACCTTATACACGTCCACCTGTTTCCACCGACTTAGTAAAGAAGAGACCGACCGCAATCTACGGCAATCTGACGGCGTTCTGCTATATTCTGCCAAGTCCACCAAATTCTGCTAAGTTCTGCCAGGACTATAACCTAAAGCCTATTCTACCCCGTGTATGTGTTAACTAAGCAACCAAGTTAACAATATATACCCCTTTCTTCCCGTTTCCTTACCTTCTCTCTTTATACAACGTCTTAATCTTATTATATAGTTTATGTACATAGCTTAATAATATCTACTTCGCTATATATTATTACCACTTATACTCGCTCCGTGACACTACATTACGTTAAAAACCTATACTCCACCCTGCCCCGCCCTGTCTAAAATGCAGAACAACCTTAAAGCCCCTATAATGGCCGCTAACATTATATCTGCACTCTAAGAACAATTGGCAAATATATAGAAGTCTTTTATAGACGCCCTTGCATAGAACTAGGCCGCTATAGCTAAATAACAAGCCAAATAAGAAGCACGGCGCTAGGAATTGATGGAAGCACTTTAAGAAGAAGTCTGCACCCTTAAGGCACTCGCGTTAGGGCCCCAAGACCAAATACTAGCCCAAGAGGCTACTAACACGCCACCTATAGACGAGATAAAAATGATTAAATCTAGACCTGGCTTATTAGGTGCGAACCTTAAGCTAGCTGCGGATGTTTATCCTATAAATCCATCTACTGCACCACAACAATCTGAAAAACTACTAGACCCCCTAGTATTTACCGGTAAATAATAAGAGCTTTAATTATTCTTAAGCCGACTTAAGAATAAGCTGACTGGTAATGCTAATTGTTACTTAACTAAAGCCAACTAACTCTACTACGCCCTAAGTTGACTAGGAGGAGACACAGCTGACCTTGTTAAACCTCTTTAACCAAACTTAGTACAGAGCCTAGTTATACTTCTTAAAGCTATATATAGTGACCCAAACCGCCAAGCTACTGCTTAAAGAAAGATAAATTATATAACTTAAGAAAAGAAAAGCTTCCTAGTATACTTCTCTAAATTTAACTGTTACGTAAAGGAAATAGGCTGGAATGACTCTGCACTAGTTAATAGCCTTATTAAATCCCTAAGCCCTAAACTAAAAACCTCCCTAATAGGTGTAGACCTACTAGGAGCCCTTAACGCCTACGCAAATGTTATTAATAAATAGTACAATAATATACTACGCCTAACACCTAAGCCCACTCCCTAATACAATATAACAACTCCGTAAATGTCCACTAAGTTATTATCTTAGCCTAAGCACCCTAACACTATAGATATTAACACAGGGACCCTAGGATACGCTCTACTAGGGTCCCCTAAATAAGAACAACGCATTAAGCTAGGCCTTTGCTTTAAATACGGAAGTAAGGACCATATCTTAAGATACTGCTCTGTCCCTATACCCCAACACGATATATAAACGGCTAATACTAACAACCGTTTACCGTATTAATCCTCTAGTTACTGCCCCTAATCTTTACCTGGTTCCAGCCCTGCATCTAGTAAGCACTACTTATAAGGATAAAGTTATAACTGACGTCCTATAGGAACCCCTTCCTACTTACCACTAAAAGGCACGTCCTAGAGTTAAGTTGCTCTCTAGGATAGCTATATCACAGGATCTTGTTAAATATATTAGATGTAGTAAACCCTAACTCTTAGGATTATAGTATAACCGTTAACTGCTGTCTTTGGCAGAAAGGTTAATAGGCTAATGCTTAAGTCCTAATTAACACAGGAGCTAGCGGCATAGGATTTATTAATAAGATCTTTGCGTAAGACAATAGGTTTACCCTAACACCCCTTAACCGGCATATTAATGTATTTAGATTTAATAGCAAACGCACTGTCTTGGGCAGTATTACTTATATAGCGGCCCTAAGACTCCAATACCTAAACCACAAAGAATTAATTAAGCTCTTTATAACTACCCTAGGTCACCTAGTAATCCTTAAACAACCCTAGATAAAGCTATATAAGGTAACTATTAATTAGGACAACCTTAAGCTTCTATTTACCGCCTCCTGTTATAGGTAGAAGTGCCTTATAACTTGCTGCTTAGACCCCAAACCAAAATCTAAAAAATCCACTAGGATTTACTAGTCTAAAATTTCCACTGATGTCCACCCTATACTTAAAAAGTCCACCTAATTCCACCTACCTAAGAATTCCACTAAATTCCACTAATATAAGATTTCTACCGACGTCCATTAAGAACCTGGAATTTACACTAGACTACACAAATTAACTTTAACTACTGCATCCCAAACTAAGTAGAAGCTTAAGCTTAACATATAAAAGTACTAGAAGAACTGGTATTCTACCATAAAAAAGATACTTAAAGAACCTAAACCTAAATCTAACACTGACTCTGTATCTAATACTAAACCTAAAACTAAATAGGAAACCGTATAAGAAACTAAGGATAATCTAAGCCCGCTTAACACCTTAGATATCTACATAATTGGAGCTACTCTGCTAGCATAACTTACTAGGAAACTAGAATATATAATCTTTGCTGTTACAATGGCCGATATTGAGAAGGCCTTAGCACTAAAGAAGCACACTAACCCCGCCATAAAGGTACCAATAGAGTACTATAACTATTTAGATGTATTCTTATAAAAGGAAGCCAATAAGCTACTAGAATGCCGTCTATATAATTATAAGATTATAGTTGAAGAAGGAAAACATCCTAGATTCGGACCCCTATATAGGATGTCCTAAAATGAACTTAAAGTACTACGGAAGTACCTAGACAAATATCTAGACAAAGGATTTATTAGAGCAAGTTCTTTACCTATAGCCGCACTAGTAATCTTTATTAAGAAACCTGGCGGTAGTTTACGTTTCTGCGTAGACTACTAAGCTCTTAATGCTATTACTGTTAAGAACTAATACCTAATCCCATTAATCTAAGAGATACTAAACTAATTGAGTAAGGCTTGCTTCTATACAAAGCTTAATATTATCTACGCATTTAACCACCTCTATATTGCAAAAGGAGACGAATAGCTTACTGCATTTTGTACTTAATACGGATTATTTAAGTACTTAGTAATGCTATTTGGCCTTATAAACGCCCTAAGTTTATTCCAACACTTTATAAATAACACCCTACACCCATACCTGAATATCTTTTATACTGCTTATATTAACGACATCTTAATATACAGTAATAATCTAGCTAAATACTAAAAATATGTTAAACTGGTCCTGCAAGCCTTACGCGGAGCCGGCCTATAGTTAGATATAGATAAATGCGAGTTCTATAAAATGGAAGTTCTATACCTTGGACTTATTATTTCTATAGATGGCGTATAAATGGACCCTAAGAAAGTTAAAGTAATTATAAACTGGTAAGAACCTGAGAATGTTAAGGACGTAAGGGCCTTTATAGGATTAGCTAACTTCTACTAACGGTTTATTAATAACTCCTCTGCCCTGGTTTTACCCCTTATGGCTCTAACTTAAAAAGATAAAGCCTTTATCTTTAATAAGGAATGCAAGAAAGCTTTTGCTTATCTAAAAGTTATATTTACTACCACACCTATACTCTAACACTTTAACCTAAACCAAATAAGTGTTGTAGAAGCTGACTTATCCGACTACGTTACTAGAGGCATTCTGTCTTAATATAACAAGGAAGGAGTATTGTACCCTATGGTATACTTTTTAAAATGACTAAGTCTAGCCGAATGCAATTACGAGATCTATGATAAAGAACTATTAGCTATTATTAGATGTTTTAAACAATAGCGTCCTAAACTAGAAGGCTCCGGATTTCTAATTAAGGTTCTTAGCGATTATAAGAACCTGCAATACTTCACGACTATAAAACAGCTAAGCTACCGTTAGGCCCGCTGGTTAGAATATCTGTCCTATTTCCAATTTTCAATTATATACCGCCTAGGCGTTTAAGGCTAGAAGCCTAATACCCTAACCTAATATTTATAAGACGTACTAGCTTAAGAAGAAGTACGCTTCTACCGTAATTAGACCCTACTCCGCCCTAAGCTGTTTAAACCCCCTACTAAGGACCTTATGGTATATATTCTTAAAATAACCGATTAAACTATTGAACAGATTGTAACTAATAAATACCTAAACAACAAGTTTATCCAAGAGACGCTTAAGCTAATTTGAGATGGCGCTAAACGCTCTAAAAGGATTTCTCTAAGTAAATACAAAGCCTGCGGAAACCACCTGTACTATAGGAACCGCCTAGTTGTACCCAACTATAATAAACTTAAGCTTAAGCTCCTTAAACATATATACAACCTACTAGTAGCCGGCTACCTAGGCCGAGGAAAAACCCTGGAACTGCTTTAATAAGAATACTACTGGCCAAATATATATAATATAATACAAAGGTATGTCTCTAGCTGCTATACCTACCGATAAGCTAAAGCTTTATATGAGATATATAATGGCTTCCTAAAACCCTTACCCGTTCTGGACCGAAGATAGAAGGATATCTTAATTAACTTTATTGTTGATCTCCCTAAAAGTAAAGGCTGTATAAACATTATAGTAGTTGTAGACTAACTATCTAAAATAAAACACTTAATCGCCTGCCCTAATATATTAGCGCCTACTATTGCCTAACTGTTCCTAGATTATGTATGGAAACTCTATGGACTTCCTAAAATGATTATCTCTAATAGAGGTAGACAGTTTGTCTTTGTATTTTGTAAAGAACTAACTACCTAACTCTGCATTAAAGCACTATTATCTATAGCATACTACCTAGAAACGGATGGTCAAACAGAATGTGTAAATACTATAATGGAACAATATATTCGGATATACACGTTATATTTATAGAATGACTGGATGGACTGGCTTGCATTTACCAAGTTTACCGCAAATAACTCTGTCTTAGAAACTATAAAGGTCTCCCCGTTCCTGGCTAACTACGGCCAGCACCCGCAAATGGGTTTTAAACCCTTTAGTAATGTTCCTTGCCTAGCTTATTAGGCCTTATAAGTTGCAGAAGCAAATAAATTTATAAAAAAGATGGAAGAACTATAAGAGTTCCTTACTAATAAAATGATATAGGCCTAATCTGTCTATAAAGCCACAGCAAATAAGAACTAAACCCTGGCACTAGCCTACTAAATTAGTGACTTTGTTTGGCTAGATATAAGAAATCTGAACATAAAATAACCTACTAAGAAACTTAATTGGAAGAACACCAGCCCTTATAAGGTTAAAAAGGTTGTCTCTCCCTATGCTTACTGACTGAAGCTTCCTAATACGGTTAAAATCCACCCTATATTCCATACGTCAGTCCTCCGCCCTGCTGCCCCTGTATTAAATGCCCTGCCTGGATAGATCCAGGACCCTCCCCCACCAGTTGAAGTGGATGGTAAGGATGAGTACTTTATTAAAAGAGTTAATGATATTAAGTATAACAAACGGAAACGTAAATATATATACCTTACAAAATGGAGAGGCTTTACTAAGCCCATATGGGAACCTATTGACTCTATAGGACTTATATAAGCCGCAGAAGACTTTTACAAACTCCACCTAGAACTACTATAGCCCTATCTTACAGAAGCTTGAGTTTAAAGGGGGGGTACTGTTACGGGACACCTCTATAACACCTTATACACGTCCACCTGTTTCTACTAACTTGTCCACCTGTTTCCACCAACTTAGTAAAGAAGAGACCAACCGCAATCTACGGCAATCTGATGGCGTTCTGCCATGTTTTGCCAAGTCTACCGAATTCTGCTAAGTTCTGCCAGGACTATAACCCAAAGCCTATTCTGCCCCGTGCACGTGTTAACCAAGCAACCAAGTTAACAATATATACCCCTTTCTTTCCGTTTCCTTACCTTCTCTCCTTACGCAACGTCTTGATCTTATTATATAGTTTATGTATATAGCTTAATAATATCTACTTCGCTATATATTATCACCACTTGTACTCGCTCCGTGACAAAGGGCGTCTATAAAGGACTTCTATATTTCTGCTAATTATTCTTAAAGTGTAAATATAATGCCGGCGGCTATTATAGGGACTTTAGGGTTGTTCTATATTTTAGAGGGTAGTATATAAGGTTAACGTAATATAGTATTACAAAGCGAGTATAAGCGGTGATAATATATAGCGAAGTAGATATTATTAAGCCATATATATAAACTATATAATAAAGTTAAGATGTTATATAAGGAGAGAAGGTAAGGAAACAGGAGAAAAGGGTATATATTATTAGTTTAGTTACTTAATTGATATATATATAGAGCAGAATAGGATTTAAGTAGTGGTCCTAGCAGAACTTAGTAGAATTTAGTAGACTTAGCAGAATATAGCAGAATGCGGCAAATTACTATTAAGTTGCTATATATTGCTATCTTACAGTTAGTTTCTTCTTACTACATTAGTAGAAATAGGTAAACGTGTGTAAGGTATTACAGAGGTATCCTATAACAATTTAACGCCTTTTTTAGTATAGCAACTCTTCTAATTTAAATATAATTAAGCCTTGCTAGCCGTATATAAAGAGGGTTACTATGCGTAAAAGAGCGCTATAGTAAAGGGAAGTTGTAAAGAATATATAGCGGGAGGTATAGAGAGATCTTAAGCAGTAGAGGATTTAGGCCTAGATTAAGTGGATTGTTAGGCATATCTAGAAGGTTATTATAAAGGAGGTAATAAATAACATAGGACCCTAAAAAGCAAGACATTCTCCTAAGCAAGACACTCTTTATCTTTAAATAACCCCCCCCCTAATAAATAATATAATAAAAATAATTAATAATATACTTAATTACTAAGACTACCAGATCACTAAGACCGCTAATATAAAATACACCAAAAAACCAAAATTTCAATCTTAAATAACTTAACAACCAATTTATAATATTTTCTAAAAATCTAAATATAAGCTTATATATACCTCTTTTAGCTTCTATTATAATATTAGAGTATATAGTATAGTGGTTATTAGGATATAGAGTTTAGGGGCCAAAAATAGAGACGTTTTTAAAGGTCTTAATAACTACTAGACTGTATACTCTAATATTATAAAAACTGTAAGTATAGGTATATAAGAGCTTATATTTAAATTTTTAGAAAATATTATAAAGTTGTTATTAAGTTATTTAAGATTAAAATTTCGGTTTTTTGGTGTATTTTGCGCTGGCGGTCTTAGTAATCTAGCGGTCTTGGTAATTAAGTACGTTATTTAATATATAAAAATAAAATAATAAAATATCTTTATTTAAGTTTTATTAATCTTATTAACTTTATATTAAAAATAGTAATAAATAATCTATTTACTGTTTAAAGGTTGGTATTTTTATATTTTCTATATTTTCTATATATCTACATATATATAATAAATAACTTATATATATAAAATTAATGCATAATAATACTATTAATGTAAAATTTTAGTAGAAACTTATATAGTTATAGACCGACTATCTAAGATAAGACACTTAATTACCTACCCTAATATATTAATACTTGCCATTGCCTAACTATTCCTAGATTACGTATAGAAACTCTACAAACTCCCTAAAACGATTATCTCTAATAAAGGTAGCCAGTTTATCTTTGTATTTTGAAAAGAACTAACCATCTAACTCTATATTGAAGTACTATTGTCTATAGCATACTACCTAAAAACGGATAGTTAAATAGAACGTGTAAATGCTATAATGGAATAGTATATTTAAATATTTATATTGTATTTATAGAACAACTAGATAGACTGGCTTGCTCTTGCCGAGTTTACTATAAATAACTTCGTCTTAGAAACTATAAAGGTCTCCCCATTTCTAACTAACTACGGCTAGTATTTGCAAATGGGTTTAAACCCTTTAGTAATGTTTCTCGCCCCGCTTTTTATGCCCTATAAGTTATAAAAGCAAATAAATTCGTAAAGAAGATGGAAGAACTATAAGAGTTTCTTACTAATAAAATAATATAGGCCTAATCTGTTTATAAAGTTATAGCAAATAAGAACTAAACCCTAGTACTAGCCTATTAAACTAGTAACTTTATCTAGCTAGATATAAGAAATCTAAATATAAAATAACCTATTAAGAAACTTAATTTAAAGAACGTTAGCCCTTATAAAGTTAAAAAGGTTATTTCTTCTTATGCTTACTAACTTAAGCTCTCTAATACGGTTAAAATCCACCCTATATTCTATATATTAGTCCTCTACCCTACTACCCCTATATTAAATGCCTTGCCTAAACAAATCTATATTAGGAAATTATGTGCGTGCCAAGACCCTAGAGCTCCTGGAGCCTTCTAAAGCCTCCTAACAGTCCTAATAGGAACCTACTAGGAACCTATTAGAAACCTATTAGGAACCGGGCAGGACTATTATAAGACACTTATACTTAATTTCCTAATAGGACCCTGTTAGGGGCCTAATTAGACAGTTGGTGCTATTGGGTCCCCGCCTAGTCCCTAACAGGACTAATAGGAGGCTACACACTTTTCTTAATATAAGACCCTCCCCTACTAGTTAAAGTAGATAGTAAGGATAAGTACTTTGTTAAAAGAATTAATAACATTAAGTATAATAAACGGAAATGCTAATATATATATTTTACGAAATAGAGAGGCTTTACTAAGCCTTTATAAGAGCTTGTTAGCTTTATAGGACTTATATAAGCTATAGAAGACTTTTATAAACTCTACCTAGAACTCCTATAGCTCTATTTTATAAAAACTTAAGTTTAAAAGTGGGGTACTATTATAGGACACCTCTATAATACCTTATATATATCTTATTACGGACCTTATATTAGCAGTAGTACGGCTATTTAGGGAAGACGTAGACGAACTAGTGGTAGTAGCGCGAGAGGCGTTGGAACTAGTCAAACTACAGGACAAGGGATAACTAAGTCACATAACAGATTACGTTACTATTTCGGTATATAGGATCTATAAGATCTATAAGGAACGTTATATACTAAACGTACCTCGCGTACCTTACGTACTTAGTATTTCTTAGGCGTAGTTTATATATTTAAAGGACTACAGTCCCTACCTAGATAGTTCTTCTCTTTATAGTAAATCTTAAAATATAATTAGAGTTAATCTATTAGGTAACTACTCTACCAGTTATTATTATATTATTAACTTTTTGTTTACCTATATACCTAGCCTAATAATAAGTTTATTATAGTATTTCCCATAAGGCTGTAAGAGTATATATATTAGGTCCCGCCGCGCTTGCGATAAGTTCGCAAGCACTCTTAGTCTTTTTAGCTATATAGTGATGTAGAGGCGGGCCACGTTACAAAGGCTTCGTTATATATTTACTACTAAGGTTACGGTATTAATAAAGTTAAATAATATACCACTAAAAGCACTAGTTATAACGCCATTAATAGTAGCAACTACCTTAGATATAAGTGGTAATACTAGTATAGGGGACACTAACTCGTAACTAGTTACAGTTAGACAGTTATAAGAAATAGTTAATGGGCTATAGGATAATAATAGGGCACTTAAAGATAGAATTAATAGTATTAGAGTAGTAAAGGTTAAGTTACTATCTATTAGGTAATTCTTAGGGGAGAAGTTAAAGCTTAAAGGGTTCCTTACGTAGATATACTTTAAGGTTATATAAGAAGGAGCGAAACTAGCAATAGTTATAGACTAAGTGGTGTATATAGAACTATTCCTATCTAGAAGGGCACTTAAGTAGTTTAAACCTTACCTTATTAAGATACAGGTAAATAGTATATTAACTACTAACTAGGAAGTATTTTATATTCTCTAATTAAAATAGGTTTATATAATAGTTAACGCAGATATTTAGAGACTCTAAGGTAATAACCATAGCGGAAAGAAAACTCTAAAACCTAGTATAATGTACTTTAGAAATTAAATATATAATATAGTTTTAAACGCTCGCTATATAAATAAAATAAAATAATAGGGCGCTTATAGCATAGTATAAGCAAGGACTTAAGGCAAAAGTCTAAGATATAATAATTTTTATAGAGGATGCAGCTACTATATAAGAATTAATTAACTAAGAAATTAAGATTAATAATAGGACCTATTAAAGGGAATAAGCTAAGAAAGGGCAAGATAGAGTTCTATAGTTATATAAGGCGTAAAGTATATAATAACGGATATAGAGTTATAAACTATAGAATAGCGGACTAGAGCTAATGGACTTAAGCGGTACTAAAGAATCTAGAAAGTGGAATAAAAACCTATAAAAACCTAGAGGTTAAGGATTAAGTAATTATAGGACTAAGGGGCAAAGGCTAAACTAGGAATTTTAGTAGTAGAAGACGTTTAGGCGGACTCTATAGTAAAAAGAATAGTTTAACAAAGGAGCTTGCATAAATTGCGGAAAATAAAGCTATTTCACTAAAGACTATAAAGGTAGTTAGAGTAACTATGCAGTAAAAGGCACTAGATTATTAGAGTATAATAATATAGATATAAGTATATTATACGGGACTAAAAAGTATTTAATTAAATACTTTACGTTTTATTATAATAATATATACTAAATTTATAAGGACGCTAAGTATGGCATAAGCTATTAGCTATAGGAGCTAAAGTTATAAGGACTTAAAGGAACTAAAGAGTTAGATAAAGAAAAGGATTAACTCTATAAGCTAGATTAAAATATTATAGTAATATATAGATAATAATTAGTGGAAATAATAATGCAGTGGAGTACTTATTAATTAATAGCAATAGGGGGGAAAAAGAGGCTAACTAGGGGCACTTAAACCTTAAATACGCAATAGACGTAGAGACTAAAACCGCTATAGAGCAAGGTTTAGTAATGGGCATTATAACACCATTAAATACGGTATTTATTACTTTATAAGATGGAAAGAAAAGCATTCTAAAGGGATTAAGCAAGTAGATAACTGCTAGTACTAGCTTACTACTTAATAAAGGTAAAAGGCTATAGGCTTAAGATTCTTAAAAAGAGATATAAGAGACATAAGAACCTATAACAGATAATAACTAATAGAAGAGGGTAGTAGCTTAGTTAAAGATAAATTAATAAGCTTGGGACGAAGATTTATAAAAAGCTAAGATTTTAAAGAATAAATAAGGTCTATAGCAATTCTAGGTAAATATAGTGTTTAGCCTAAAGGTTAAAAAGTTAACATAGTAATTAAGAAGTAAGAAGACTTTAAGAATTTAGCTATAAGACGCAGGCAATAAAAAAGCATAGATAAGTTTAGGTACTGTCGTTTCGGAAATATTGGGAACTTGTTTAGAGCGACGACGCGCGTATCTACCCCACTATTAAAACAATACACCCTATATAGCCCTACTAATATAGCTCCAATTTATATAAATAAAACTTTATTTTATAGTCTTAAGGTAGAGCTATAAAATAAACCCTTATTTATATAAATTGGAGCTATATTAGTAGGGCTATATAGGGTGTATTGTTTTAATAATAGGGTAGATACACGTGTCGTCGCTCTAAGCGAGTTCCCAATATTTCCAAAATGACAGTAATAAATTATTATATAGTAAGAACAGAAACTAGACTAGAGATTTAGTATACTAGGACGTATAAGGGACAGAGTATCTATACGGAAAGTTATAAATAGGCTAAGGGTAGGAACGCTAAGAGCTAAGTAGTTAGATAAACTGGAATAAGAAGAGGATTTAAAAATCCTAACTAGATTCGCAGAATAATACGTAAAAGGTTGTAATAATACAGCAATAAAGAGATACTTTCTTATAAATAGATTGTATACACTTACGGAGCTATATTAAAAGTAGTATAGGTAATAAAAGAATAATAAGTAGGAAGATTTCTATATATAGCTAGATAAGAAAGCTATATAGGATTAAGTAATATTAGAAAAATAGATAAGTTATATTAAAGGGGCATTAATTATAATATTAAAGAATTTAGAGGAATAGGCTCTAGACTAAAGAGAGATAATATAGATATTAGTACTAGTAAATAATATAATAGTACTTAGATTAACACGGGAGAGGTTTAAACTTAAGAGTAAAGATAAGCTATGAGTTAACCTAAAGCACCTAGCATATTACACATTAGCGTAAACTATATATATGGATAATATATGTAATATGCATAGAATATCTAAAAATAAGTATTATAAGTATTTAATAAGAATATATTAGATAATAGACGAAAAAAGGTATAGAGATACTAAGTATATATATATATAGCACCTAATAGAAGTTTAGGAGTTAGGCAATTTAATACTTTAACTAGGAAGATTCCTTATAGAAGAATACCTAAATAGATAATAGTAGTAGAAGTGCCTAGAAAACATGTGTCTATAGTATATTAAAGGGAAGAAGCGAACTAAGTATTGGCTAAAAGTAGATTAAGTATAAATAGAATCTAGTAGCTAATAGTTAGGAAAAGGAGAGGCCTATAAAACTAGATAGAGCCAGTAGTAGAGCTTTAGAGCCTTAAAGAAATTTAAGGATAATACCTAAATTTATAAATAAAATAGCAAGATTAAAAGTTTAAAGCGCTAGTGGATAGTAGAGTAATAAGAAACTATATATTACTAGTAGTAGTAAAAAGGATAGGGTTACCATATAGACAGAAGAAGTATTTATACCTATTAATAACAATTTTAGGAGATCTAATAGCCTATAGAAAAGGCATTCTTAATCTTAAAATAGAACCTATTTAGCTAACTATTAAAGGAAAACAAGTTAAGATATCTTTTAATATTCTACTATTAGGGAAGAATAAGGTAATATTAGGAATGCCTTAGTTACAGAAATACAATCTAAGGATTAATTAGGTTATAGGTTAAGCTAATATTAGGGATACTTAACGCCGCAAAGTACAATAAGTAATTAAAATGGTATAGTACTAAGTTAGAGCGATATATAAAGAGACTAAGCGAAGCTTAAGTTATATGCTAAAGATACTATAAGTATAGTAAAAGGCTATAGAGCCTAGAAAGTAAAAAGCTGTTATAGTATATAGTATAGGACTATAAGATAGAGTTAAAGCCAGGAATAAGTCTAAAGTTTTTTTTAATCTATAAATTAATAGAAGACGAGTTAAGAGCAGTTAAAGAGTTTATCTAAGAAAACCTATAAAAAGGATATATTAGACCGTTATAGTTATTAGCAGAATATTTAGTACTATTTATACTAAAGAAGAACGGAAAACTTAGGCTATATATTAACTATAGATAGTTAAATAGCATTACTAGGAAGGATAGGTATTCTTTACCCTTAATTATTATTATTATTCATTGCTTAACGTCCGATTCGGATCCCTGTTGGGCCCACGCGGACTACTCCTTATATACATATAGGGAGAAAACTCTATTTAAGAAAACCCCGTAATCCGTCTCCCCGCCTTTTAGGGCTCGCTTATAAGTTGCCTGTAAGTCACTAGTGGTGCTCTACTACCTTACTTTTTAACCTCCTTGGGAACCACTGCTGCCGTAACAAACCTATGGACGCGCTAGTATTACACACTATACTCTACTCCTGTAGAGTTATTAGGGGGCGCCTATTACTCACCCCTTTACCTTTTATTGCTATTTCCTTTGCAACCCAGAACTAGTCTAGCATATTTTAGCTAATAAGCCACTAGGTAGCCGCCTTAAGGCCTTTCTATGTTAAGAGCAGTATATTATAGTTTTCTATACCAGCTACTAAGAGCATTGCTTCTTAGCCGGTGCGTAAGGGGCATAATAATATTATATGTTTTGGTATCTATCTTAGCCAGCTATATTCGCACCTTAGGCTACCTACTAGGACACCTACCCAGTAAAGCCAATCTTTTAGTCCTATTATTCCTATTCTTAAGAGTGTTGCCATTGTATTTTCTGCCTTTGTTAGGCCCTCTTAAAGCCCTTAGATATTTACCCCCTATAGCATTACCTATACTATAGCTTAGGTTCCCCTTACCTAAGTCTGCCTCTATACCTTTAACTCCTATTTATCTCTCCAGCGTCAGTCCAACCAGTATTATATTGCGGTAGATGGTTTTCTAGTACTCTTTTATACTCTACTTTGGCTCCTTTCTCTCTCTTACTATTATCTTTACTGGCCTCTTGCGCGTCTCCCTTTCTCCTCTATATAGGCCTAGGCCCTAGCGCCGTACTATTCTTTTTCTGCTTTCTTTACCTATTTTCCTAATATATCTTCCCTACTTTAGGGTTATTGGTTCCTTCTCCTATAGGGCACCCTAGGGTCCCTCTATAGTTTATTTAGGCGTGTCTTAATATACTTTATAACGTTAGAGTTGCGTTCCTTTTACACCCTTTACATTACATCGGCTTTAATATATAGTTATAAGGGGGGAATATTGGCTTCCTTCTTAAGTAGTGCTGTGGCCGTTCGCTTATACCTGCCTGTTATACTCCTAAGGCAGGCTGTTTAGACCTTTTAGAGTGGTTTAAGG
>Ga0307507_10005457_pt1 | contig 20851 bp, 10 predicted proteins | sample 7_EM_MG_FD_207223 | JGI IMG/M metagenome (GOLD analysis project Ga0307507, IMG submission 207223) | Populus trichocarpa ectomycorrhiza microbial communities from riparian zone in the Pacific Northwest, United States - 7_EM | ecosystem: Host-associated > Plants > Roots > Unclassified | place...
TTAAGCAAAGTATAGAGAAGTAAGCATTATCTATATATATTAGGTAAATACTTATAATATATAGCTACTACAACGGTATTCTATAATTATGGCGGTAGTATACCTATCCTAGTATATAAGAACGTGTATATAGTAAAAGCAGACTAATAATATTTTCTCAACATAAAGTACGTATATAGCCAGCGTATGCGTAATATATACTTATTATATACAGATAATATTCATCGGTTGTTCTAGCAGCAGTAATACTAAACTATAGCACACTACTTGGCCTTTATTATTAACAACTGCTAGGGTAGATATTTAATACCTACGTCTACTTATTAAATATGGGGTTTAGAAACTTAAAAAAGAATATACCTATATTGGATATTTAACGTTAAAGCGAAAAAATTATAGTAGGTAATGTATACACTGTATATACGCTACGTATATGCTAAGTCTATTAGGGTTTAACTATCTACAAGGCTAAGGTAGGGTAGTAAGCCGAACATATAGTATACGGTTAGATTACTATATTCCTATTAATATAGCATAGTATCCTTACATTTGCCTTATTACACGGAATTCTTATATATATTATTTACTATACCCAACAAAGCTACTAATTGACCTTGCTAATAATGTAGTTAAAGTAATAAGGTAGGTAGAAGTCCTAAGCCTTACTATATATATACCCTGTATATGCATAGTATATGTAAATAAAACTACTTACTATGGTATAGGTCGATTTATCCTATCTCCACAGTATTATACTCTATGTAAGAAGTATGGGGCGTAGACACTACGTATAGTATATAGTAGTCTTAATATTAAGGATTAAATTACTACTCTAATTTAAAAGGAAAGGATGCTATAATTCCTAGAGGGGACGGCATATATAGGTAAGTATAGGTTAGACACACACTAAGTATATATAGAGCCTAAGTGTAGTAGGTATGCTATATAAGTTCTCTATTAACTAATATAAAGAGAACACAGAGCAATAGATTTGGGCAATTTATAACTTTAATAATAAGCATTTTCTTATTGTATGCTATATATACGCGTAAGCTAAGGTATTCTAACATATAATATATATCGAAATGGACCTATTATTTAAAATGGTTTAAGGTAAAACGAATTTATTCTTAATTATAAGATGGGATAAGAATTCTAAACGTATATATGCCCTATGCTATATATATGCTATATATAGGCTAATACCTATAATAGGAATTAAGGTATAGGTATATATATTTCTAAACTTAAAAACACGTGCTGTATACGCAAAGATATTTTAGCTAGTATTTAAGGTTTTAAGTAATACTGCCCGATTATCTATACAATTTATATATATTTATGGAACCGGACTTTGTACGGCTATAGTTAATATATATAAGAAATAAGCTAGTGGTAAGTATACGCTGCATATATACCTAGCATATGCTAATAATATATAGGCTTTAGGGATTACCTATATATAATTAACCTATCCCATAAATGGGATGAATACCTTTAGTATATACTTATATTCTACTAAGTATATATTAAATAAAACTTTGTAAAGCGCTTTCTAACCCATAAAGTAAGATATATTATAGAGCAGATATAGGAAGCGGAGATAGAGCAGAAACTAATAGAGCGTATATAAAGTATATGCATACTACATCCAGAGCTTATATCTTAGATAAACAATAAGAAGAAAATATGGATACTAGCTAGGCTTATAAAGGAAAAGTTAAAGGTCCCTTATAAGTGGTGGGCATATATATAAAAGCATACTAGAATTGGTAAAAGTAGTTACTTTTAAGATAATAACTTTACCGGTTGAAACTTATGTATGCTTACTGCAGTACTACGGTAAATATATACACTCTGCATATGCACCGCATATTCTAATATTTTAGCATAGGCTCAAACTCTATATATAAGAAATGTTCGACCTATAAGAGCTATATAAAGAGACAGGAATAGGTAATGTATAGAGAAATTATAGTAACTTAAAGCGGATAGCAGTATAGCTATAGAAACAAAGTATATATATACGCTGTAAATGCAAAGTAGATGCTAAGCTTAAGCAGCCTAGAAATAGTGGAAAGCAGCTAAGTAATAAGCTAAAAATCCTAAACTAAATCTTCCTTAGAATCCTTAGAACCTATTTAACACCCCTAAGCCTAATCTATAGTATATACCTAATATAGAATTACCTACTATATTTAATAGGCAGACTATATCGCAGATAAGTAGAGTAAATAATAATATTATATTAGTATTGGATATGTCGCGCGTATCCACAGTATATATAGTATAGATATTGCCCCCACTATCTTAAAGTTAAACGCCCTAGACTATAGGTAAAAGGCATAGGTCTAACCTATCTATAGAGGAGATAGAGAAGAAGGCATATACACTCTATATAGAAAATATAGAGTAATAAATTAATGAATTAAAACAGGCTAAAGATATATATAATAAAGCAAAGGAGCTAACAGAGCTTAAGAAGTGGGCGTAGGAGTATAGTATTAGTATATAGGGCGTATATGCACGGTATATACGGAGCAAGTATTATAGAGTTCTATTACTATAAATAAAGAATTAATTAATATGGGCCTATAGCCCCGCGCCCTATATTGGGTATATGCCTAGCCTATTTATCCACTAAACTCCGCCTAAACTCCAATTATGCATATTGCACATTATATATGCAGTGTGTAGGCCCAGCATATGCTAGGACTTAACCAGTAATATAGGATAAGTGGCGGGTTCTACCTATAGTAGGAGTGGCTTATATAGAGCATAAGCATAATATATATAATAGAATGAACTAAACTTACTAGAGCTCTTACTACCACTATAGCGGCGGCCTGTTATTTTTCTGCTCCTTATACTAAACATTAGTAGTATATATATAGAATATATATAAAGCAAACCTACCGCTCTGGCAGCGTGTAGACGGTAAGGGGGACTTCTTATAGTTATCTAGGGGGGTTAGGCCGCGCTGCGTATATAGTTAGCGTATACTAAATATATATAGGTGAAATACTAACCTTACGCTTTAAGCTGGTGGAGGGAGTGGTAGGGCCAACGCGCTATTTCCCTTATATTAGCATACGCCTAGTATAAGCGCGTGTTAACCTATGGTTAGTAGAAGACATTAGGGGTTTATATATATATAGGGTATATATATATAAGCTAGCAATATAACTAAGTAGTAGTTTTAGTAATATATATATAGGGGATACGCTAAATTGAACTTTCCTAGTCTCCTAAATATAGAGTTAAGCGTTAGTTTTAGAATCGGGCAGTATCCCTAGTAGTAGCTATGCTTATTTCTTATACACGCTACCCTTAGGCCTATAAGTGCCTTTAGGTCTAAAATTAAACTTAGAGGGAATAAGTATATAGATAAATAGATATATATATTAGGGTATAGTGCATATATATAGAAGCAACACTAGTGCTCTTACCTCGCGATAGAATTGCCTATTAAATTAAGTAGCAAACCCCTAGTCCTAGGCACTGCATTTAATTAGCTTAGGCTAAGCGTATGCGCGGTATAGGGTAGACATATATAAAGAGTATATAGGTATCTATATACTCCAAAATCCTAGAACCTAAGGGGCCATAACTATAAACACTATTAGCGACGTATATATAATATATAGGTATAGATATACCCAGGCTTATATAGGTATCTTATATCCTGCTAGCTACTAGAGAGAATAAACAGCTTTAGGGAACTATAATATATTAGCCTCACATATACGCTATATATATATAGTATATACTTCTTACCTACAACCAGCTCTCCGACTAATATATTATTAGTAGTTAGGTTGGTTACTGCATATAGTAAGCATATACCAAGCTGCTATAATAATATAGTAGTATATATAAGCACCGCTATGCTTATTACGGACATGCTAGCAATACTATAGCTATATCAGTAGAGCCGCAGGCGCTGCGTATATACAAAATATATACTTAGCTAAGTAGTAAAGATATAGCCGCATATCTGCGTACTATTGACTGCAATATTATACCTAAACTTTGGCTTAGCATATGCTACGCATAGGGTGTAGATAAGCAATATATACTATAGTGTTAATTAAGGAGAGTATAGAGGCGGCGTTAGGTAGGTCTAGTATACGCTTAGTATATGCCTACGCAGTATATAAAGCTGTATATACTCGCGTTGTCTTAGACCGAAACGGTTAGGGCTATATATAGTTAGTATATACACCAGATATACAGCTCTATATACACTTACGTCTTCCTCTAGCGAGAGCTGCTATAGCGCGCGCTATAGTTATTGTAAGCATATACCATATATATACAATCCTATAACTAACTAAGAGTTACCTAACTGGGATTAGGATTTAGAATTGGACCTATAAGGCTTTATAAGTATGGTATATGTATATACTCTATATATACTTACCATAGTAATAGCCAAAGGTAGAAGGGTTAGCGGTAGAGGCTACCTACAGGTTATTAAAGTCTGCGATTATTAGATTGCTTATAGTAAGCGTATACACGGCATATACAATAGTTAAATTAGTAATGGAAATTCGCCTTATTCTTTCTGTTAGTATATGCAAGACCTATGCCTATATTATACTATATATACTCGTGGCATACGCTATAATGTTATAGAGAAGAAGTTATAGTGCGACTATTATTGTGGATATGCTACGCGTGTGTATAGGCCATATTTTAATGACTAACTACCATTACCTTATATGGCCATTGTTTAGTGTATATACGCAGTATATACACTACTATAAACTAGGATATTTATAATTTAAGAATAAACAGCTTTGCATTTTCTATTTTATTTAAATTGTATATACATTGTATATGCGTAGGCTTAGCGTAGTCTTAAGCTAATCATGGTTATAAAGCTGGTTTATAAGTTCTAACTATATTAAACTTTCTAACTATGCTAAGTCTTTTCTATAACCACGCCAAGCTGTAAGCCTGCCAAGCCGGGTCGCAGCTAATTGTGGTCTTAGACACATTAAACGTGGTTACTAATAGGGGTTGGCGAAAGCTAAGTATAGTTACTAATAGAGCCCCCAAAAAAAGGTTGGCGGTACTACACTTTTACCTATATAGAACGCGCATTAGTAGCTATATTTAACTTAAGCAAACATATAAACCAAAATATTAAGAGTATATGCTCCGCATATACCTATATATATATAACCGCATTTATATATGCCTTACTATACCAATAATAAGTAAAAACTATACTAAAGTAAATAAGAGTATAGTAGGGTGGCTAAACGGTCTATAAGTTAGTATGCATAATTATATACTAGGCATATACTAAGGATATATAGGTACACCAGAGCGTACCTAACATTAAACACAAAAATAATAGTTCTTAAGATAATATAATCAGTAGAGAGAGTATTAAAGATAAAAAGGGTAGGAAGGGCAAAGAGGGTAAGGGTTAAGATAGTATATAACAGCAGTTTCTATTTCATATAGGTCTCTCTAAGGTAAGACTACGTATAACACTATATATAGGCTATACATATGCTAAGAATATCCAGAGCATACTCCAAGACTATAGAGCACTTATTAGCTCTAATAGTAAGCACTAAGTTATTATCCAAGAGGCAATAGACTATATTATAATACCAGAATATCTAGCAACTAGAAAAGAAGGAATTACACACTTTATCTATAAAGCAACACCTCTACTATCTATAGATGTAGATAAAGAAATAGTACGCGAGGTTATTAAGCAGTATATATTAAAGGTATGCAATACACATGCTAGGTATATGCTATACTTATACCTCTAGTAGATTTAATTTTTGTTTTATAAAACCAGTAACCCTAAAGTTATACAACTATAACTCCTTAGAGAAAACAATAATTAGAAAAGTAGAAAAGCATTTTATTAAGCGTTTAAATATAGCGGTATTAAACACTGCAAGCACGCTTATAAGGATGTCCTCTGTATATACCCCGCATATAATAGGGTTAAGCTTAAATTAATTAATAACCTCTAAAAGCGTAGCAGTTGTCTATACTAAGCAGTAGAGGTTAATAAAAAGCTTAAGCAAAGTATAGAGAAGTAAGTATTATCTATATATATTAGGTAAATACTTATAATATACAGCTACTACAACGGTATTCTATAATTATAGCGGTAGTATACCTATCCTAGTACACAAGAATATATATATAGTGAAAGCAGACTAACAATGTTTTCTTAACATAGAGTGCGTATATGGCTAGCGTATGCGTAATATATGCTTATTATATGCAGATAATGTTTATTGGTTATTCTAGTAGTAGTAATACTAAACCATAGCACACTACTTGGCCTTTATTATTGATAACTGCTAGGGTAGATATTTAATACCTATATCTACTTGTTAAATATAGGGTTTAGGAACTTAAAAAAGAATATACCTATATTAGACATTCAACGTTAAAGCGAAAAAATTGTGGTAGGTAATATATACACTGTATATATGCTACGCATATGCTAAGCCTATTAGGGTTTAACCATCCGCAAGGCCAAGGTAGGGTAGTAAGCCAAATATACAGTGCATAGTTAGATTTCTATATTCCTATTAATATAGCATAGTATCCTTATATTTGCCTTATTACACGGAATTTTTATATATATTATCTACTATACCTAACAAAGCTACCAATTGACCTTGCTAATAATGTAGTTAAAGCAATAAGGTAGGTGGAAGTCCTAAGCCTTACTATATATATGCCCCGTATATACACAGTATATGCAAATAAAACTACTTACTATAGTATAGGTTGATTTATCCTATCTCTATAGTATTATACTCTATATAAGAAGTATGGGGCGCAGACACTATATATAGTGTATAGTAGTCTTAATATTAAGGATTAAATTACTGCTCTAATTTAAAAGGAAAAGATGCTATAATTCCTAGAGGGGATGGTATATATAGGTAAGTATAGGTTAGACACACGCTAAGTATATATAGAGCCTAAGCATAGTAGGTATGCTATGCGAGTTCTCTATTAACCAACATAAAGAGAACACAGAGCAATAGATTTAGGCAATTTATAACTTTAATAACAAGTATTTCCTTATTGTATACTATATATATGCGTAAGCTAAGGTATTTCAATATATAACATATATCGAAATGGACCTATTATTTAAAATGGTTTAAGGTAAAATAAATTTATTTTTAATTATGGGATGGGACAAGAATTCTAAATGTATGCATACCCTACACTATATATATGCTATACACAGGCTAATACCTATAACAGGAATTAAGGTATGGGTATATATATTTCTAAACTTAGAAATACGTGCTGTATACGTAAAGATGTTTTAGCTAGTATTTAAGGTTTTAAGTAATACTGCCCAATTATCTATATAATTTATATATATTTATAGAACCGGACTTTACACGGCTATAGTTAATATATATAAGAAATAAGCTAGTAATAAGTATACGCTGCGTATATACCTAGCATATGCTAATAATATATAGGCTTTAAGGATTACCTATATACAATTAACCCATCCCATAAATGGGATAAATATCTTTAGCATATGCTTATATTCTGCTAAGTATATATTAAATGAAACTTTATAAAGCGCTTTCCAACCTATAAAGTAAGATATATTATAGAGCAGATATAGGAAGTAAAGATAGAGCAGAAATTAATAGAGTATATATAAAGTATATATATACTACATCTGGAGCTTACGTCTTGGATAAACAATAAGAAGAAAACATAGATACTAGCTAGGCTTATAAAGAAAAAGTTAAAGGTCCCTTATAAGTGGTAGGCATATGCATAAAAGCATACTAGAATTAGTAAAAGTAGTTACTTTTAAGATAATAACTTTACCGGTTAAAACTTATGCATGCTTACTATAGTACTATAGTAAATATATACGCTCTATATATGCACCGCATATTCTAACATTTTAGTATAGGCTCAAACTCTATACATAAGAAATGTTTGACCTATAAGAGCTATATAAAGAGACAGAAATAGATAATATATAGAGAAATTATAGTAACTCAAAGCGGATAGCAGTATAGCTATAGAAATAAAGTATGTATATACGCTGCAAATGTAAAGTAGATGCTAAGCTTAAGTAGTCTAGAAACAGCGGAAAGCAGCTAAGTAATAAGCTAAAAATCTTAAACTAAATCTTCCTTGGAATTTTTAGAACCTATTTAATACCCCTAAGCCTAATCTATAGTATATACCTAATGTAGAATTACCTACTATATTTAGTAGGCAGACTATGTCGTAGATAAGTAGAGCAGATAATGATATTATATTAGTATTAGATACGTCGCGCGTATCCATAGTATATATAGTATAGATATTGCCCCTACTATCTTAAAGTTAAACGCCCCGGACTATAGGTAAAAGGTATAGGTCTAACCTATCTATAAAGAAAATAGAGAAGAAGGCATATACACTCTATATAGAAAATATAGAGCGACAAATTAATAAATTAAAACAGGCTAAAGATATATATAATAAAGCAAAGGAGCTAGCAGAGCTTAAGAAGTGGGTATAGGAGTATAGTATTAGTATATAGGGCGTATATATACGGTATACGCAGAGCAAGTGTTATAGAGTTCTATTACTATAAATAAAGAATTGATTAATATAGGCCTATAGCCCCACGCCCTATGTCGGGTATATGCCTAGCCTATTTATCTACTAAACTCCGCCTAAACTCTAATTATGCATATTACATATTGCGTATATAGTGTGCAGGCCTAGTATATGCTGGGACTTAACTAGTGATATAGGATAAGCGGCAGGTTCTATCTACAGTAGAAGTAGCTTATGCAGAGCATAAGCATAATATATATAATAGAATAAACTAAACTTACCAAAGCTCTTACTACTACTATGGCGGCGGCCTGTTATTTTTCTGCTCCCTATACTAAACATTAGTAGTGTATATATAGGATATATATAAAGCAAACCTACCGCTTTAGCGGCGTGTAGACGGCGAAGGGGACTCCTTATAGTTGTCTAGGGGGGTTAGGCCACGCTGCGCATATAGTTAGCGTATGCTAAATATATACAGGTAAAATACTAACCTTGCGCTTTAAGCTGGTGGAGGGAGTAGTAGGGCTAACGCGCTATTTCCCTTATATTAGTATACGCCTAGTATAAGCGCGTGTTGACCTATAGTTAGTAGAAGACATTAGGGGTTTGCATATACATAGGGTATACGCGTATAAGCTAGCAATATAACCAAGTAGTGGTTTTAGTAATATATATATAGGGGATACGCTAAATTGAACTTTCCTAGTCTCCTAAATATAGAGTTAAGCGTTAGTTTTAAAATCGGGCAGTATCCCTAGTAGTAGCTATGCTTATTTCTTATACACGCTACCCTTAGGCCTATAAGTGCCTTTAGGTCTAAAATTAAACTTAGGGGGAATAAGTATATAGATAAATAGATATATATATTGGGGTATAGTGCGTATATATAGAAGCAACACTAGTGCTTTTACCTTGCGATAGAATTGCCTACTAAATTGGGTAGTAAACCCCTGGTCTTAGGCACTGTATTTAATTAGCTTAGGCTAAGCGTATATATAGCATAGGGTGGATATATGCAAAGAGTGTGTAGGTATCTATATACTCTAAGATCCTAGAACCCAAGGGGCCACGACTATAAACACTATTAGTGACGCATATGCGATATATAGGTATAGATATACCCAGGCTTATATAGGTATCTTATATCCTGCTAGCTATTAGAGAGAATAAACAGCTTTAGGGAACTATAATGCATTAGCCTCGTATATACGCTATATATATATAGCATATACTTCTTACCTGCGACCAGCTCTCCAACTAATGTATTATTAGTAGTTAGGTTGGTTACTATATATAGTAAGTATATGCCAAGCTGCTATAACAATATAGTAGTATATACAAGCACCGCTGTGCTTATTGCGGATATGCCGGCGATACTATAGCCATATTAGTAGAGCCGCAGGCGCTGCGTATATGCAAAACATATACTTGGCTAAGCGGTAAAGACATAGCCGCATATCTGCGTACCGTTAACTGCAATATCACACCTAAACTTTGGCTTAGCATATGCTATATATAGGGTATGGATAAGTAATATACACTATAGTGTTAACTAAGGAGAGTATAAAGGCGGCATTAGGTAGATCTAGTATACGCTTAGCATATACCTATATAGTACATAGAGCTGTATATACTCGCGTTATCTTGGACTAAAACGGTTGGGGCTATATACAGTTAGCATATACACCGGATATGCAGCTCTATATATACTTACGTCTTCCTCTAGCAAGAGCTGCTACAGCGCGCGCTATAGTTATTATAAGCATATACTGTATATATGCAATCCTATAACTAACCAGGAGTCACCCAACCGGGATTAGGATTTAGAATTGGACCTATAAGGCTTTATAAGTATAGTATATGCATATGCTTTGCATATGCTTACTATAGTAATGGCTAAAGGCAGAAGGGTTAGTAGTAAAGACCACCTATAGGTTATTAAAGTCTATGATTATTAGATTGCTTATAGTAAGCATATACACGGCATATACGATGGTTAAATTGGTAATAGAAATTCGCCTTATTCTTTCTATTAGTATATATAAGACCTATGCCTATATTATACTGTATATACTTGTGGCATACACTATAATGTTATAGAGAAGAAGTTATAGTGCAACTGTTATTATAGATATGCTACGCGTGTATATAGGCTATGTTTTAATAACTAACTACTATTACCTTATATAGCCATTGTTTAGCGCATATGCGCAGTATATACACTGCCATAAACTAGGATATTTGTAATTTAAGGATAAACGGCTTTATATTTTCTATTTTATTTAAATTACATGTGCATTGCATATGTGTAGGCTTAGCGTGGTCTTAAGCTAATCGTGGTCACAAAGCTGGTTTGCAAGTTCTGACTATGTTGAACTTTCTAACCACGCCGAGTCTTTTCCGTGACCACGCCGAGCTGTGAGCCCGCCGAGCTGCGACCCTAAGTTCTGACCACGTTGAACTTTCTAACTACGCCGAGTTTTTCCGTGACCACGCCGAGCTGCGAGCCTATGATTCGGCTGCTCCTTTTCCTCATTCCTAGTATTTAACGCGTATCGGAACTTGGCGTTGCCGATGCCATGACAATCTCCACGTAAATAATGCCGCGTCTCACCCGGCGCTCCAGGCATCACTTTTTCGCTTTTCAGCTCTTACATCTTTTGGGTGATGGCCGTTGCGCTTGTAGAACTTCGACAACTCTTCAAGTGCAAAACTTTACGCGATGGCTAGCTTCCGTAAAGGAAAAAAACCGCCTTCCGCACCACTAGAAAGTCGTGATGCATCTAAAATGGACGTCAAAACTGCAAAGGTGACTGAGAAGGAAAAGGGCGGTGATACGGACGTAAAAGAGAGAGACGATGGCAAAGACAACAAGGAGAAGGCCAGCTTGAAAAACTTCTTCGTAAGGGGCGCCAATCCATTTGGGAGTGCCGATTTTGTGCTGAAACTTGAGGGTGCAATTAGAGAGTACTCTCCTATGCAACCCCTCTAGATTGGGTACTCATGGGTGCTTGTCTAATCACTTCGATCGGTGCTGGAATTGTAAGTGCTTCGAGCTACTTCTCGAGGGTGTTGGTGGCGGCTAATAAAACGGTAATGCATAGGCCATGCCACTCATGAACATCGTTCTTGGTGGGTATACAATCTCCACCATGAAATATCTGTGTTAAGCTATTATAGGGAGTCTCGTCGGGAATTTCGCCGGGTATTTTATCCCCAATACGACTGTCACAAAGGCCGAATTTCAAGCTCAAGTGAACCGGGACGCGTTAGTTAATTTTTCTTATCCAGTTCGCCACAAGCAGTTCATACCGATGAATCTTGCTTGCTGTATGCTTTGTGCGAATGCCTAGAAGCCATCACAGTCTTTCCTCTGGCAAGTACTCTCAAGTCAGATTGTGACCCTGGGAAGCATTCTGTATATTTGATGATGCTCCGGATTCCTTAGAAGGCATTTGGGTGGCTATATCCTATTTTCCTATATCGTTGAGCCCTAGTTTTCATTTACCCAAAGACTCTCTTACAAATACCGGCATACTCAGGTACAGAATGCTAAGTTTATCTTCAGGCTCTACATTGTGTACCTTTTTATTGGAAAATTTGTGCTTTCATATATTTCAATGGTATGTAAGGCAATCATTTGAAATTCTTGCTGTACTAGTACTAATCAATCTAGCTTACTGTTAGGATAAGCGGGCTGCGGATTTCTGCTACGCTCCGTCTAGCTTACCTTCGAGCTCTTTTCGTTCAGCCGGTCGGCACTATCGATACAATATCTCCGGGAAAGGTCTCTACTCGGATCACCACTTCATCTAACACTATACAACTGGCTATATCTCAACAGTTGGCGATGCTGGTACAAGCCTTTGCATTCACCGGTGGATTATATGTCGTGGCCTTCATTTACAACTGGTTACTCACCTTCGTTGCTAGTGCCTCGCTCCCATTTATTCTCATTGCATACGGTGTGATAGTTCCTGTTTATATTAAGATTCACAAGAAGACCGAGCATGCCCAAGAACAGGCTTCAGCCCTTGCATTTGAGATATTCTCGTCGATTCGAGTGGTCGTGGCTTTTGGGGCGGAAGAACGACTGTCCGAGCAACATAATGGCTGGTTAATGCGAGCAAAGCGTACAGAGCTGAAGAATGGCCCTCTCATGGGACTCATGATGTCTCCCTCATTCTTTGCCATGTATGGTACGTTCGGGCTTACATTCTGGTTTGGGATCCGGCAGTATACAAGAGGTCATATACACAGTATAAATACAATTATAATGTGGGTATTTAGTCCTCCCTCCTTAATCATTTGTCTTCTGTATCAATTGAGGTCAATAGGCTAACATTGTTAGCGTTCTCTTCTCTGTTATGTTGGCAGTTATGAGTATTGGTCGACTCACTTCTCCCATTATCGCAATTTCGAAAGCCTCATCAGCAGCAACTGAGTTGTTCACAACAATTGACGCCGAAGTTCCCGATACAACAGGCTTCAAGGATCCAGATATCTCCGCAACCGCCGACATTGATCTAGAGGAGGTCTCATTCTTTTACCCAGGTCGACCTGATGTCCAAATCCTAGACCGCCTCAATCTACACTTCGAAGTTGGCAGGGTGACTGCAATAGTGGGGCCTTCGGGGTCTGGGAAAAGTACCATAGTCGCCCTTCTTGAGCGATGGTACGATCTTTCAGGCACATTGTCGAAGACACCTAGCGACGGGGATATAAAACCTTCAGTAGAGGATGATATCCAGCCCGCGGGAAACCAAAGCACTCCCGGAGATGGGAGCGCGCAAGTCAATGTTGATGAAAAGGAGCAAAATATTCTAGAGAAATGTAGTGGAGCGGTCAAAGTTGGCGGTGTGGACCTCCGAAAAGTTGATCTGAAGTGGTGGCGATCCCAAATAGGACTCGTCCAACAAGAGCCTTTTCTATTCAACGACACGATCTACAACAATGTTGCATACGGGCTTTGCGGTACAAAATGGCAAGACGCAACTAAAGAAGAAAAAATGGAATTGGTCATAGACGCGTGTAAGGAAGCGTATGCGGACGAATTTATCACGAAATTACCCCTTGTAAGTGCTCACAACGTTCATCTTTTTTTCCACCTATCAAAAGTCATCCAATTGTATTTGACAACATTATTCTTCATACCCGATTCGTTACCCTTTCATCCCAGCCGCAACTCCGATCTTAACATTAACTGACTCGTTTAGGGTTACGACACATTTGTGGGAGAGAGCGGTATCAAAATGTCAGGGGGTCAGCGTCAGCGCATAGCCATTGCGCGCAGCATCATCAAGAAGCCACCAATACTCATTCTAGATGAAGCCACCAGCGCAATTGATGTCCGTACTGAGCGCATTGTACAAGAGGCCCTCGATCGCGTCTCGAAAAATAGGACTACTATCGTGATTGCGCATCGCTTGTCTACAATTAAGCGAGCAGATAAGATTATTGTTCTTCGGCAAGGCAAACTTGTGGAGGAAGGTAGCCACGAGCAGCTTCTCACCAACGAAGATGGCGTCTACTACGGCCTTGTTAATGCGCAAGAACTATCAATGTTCAAAGAAGAGGAGCAGGACGATGGCATTTCACTCAAGCCGACTAAAACAAACGCCACGGAACATTCAGAAGTAACCCAACATGGTCCCTCCGGAGTTACCCCCGACGTTGATGAAGAGACTGAATACAAGTATCACGGCATTGTGAGGAGCTTCGGACGCCTTCTCTATGAGCAAAGGTCGCGGTGGATATCCTATAGCTTGACTGTATTTGGTGCTATGGGTGCCGGAGGTAATTCCTTAGTTCTATTATTATTGATCTACGCTTATGACCTGCAGCTGTATATCCACTCCAAGCATATACCTTCGCCAATATCATCCAAGTTTTCACGTATACTGGACCGAGGCTGGTCAGCCGAGGGAATTTCTGGTCCGGGATTTTCGGCATTCAGGCTGTCGGGGTTGGAATTGCATACTTCGTTCTCGGATGGGCTTCATATACCATTTCCGTCGTAAGTAAATTGCAATCCAAACGTGTCCATCGCACTAACTCCCTGCAGGCTGTCTCGACCCACTATCGGCAGGAATACCTCAATAATTTGGTCCGAAAGCGCATATCCTTCTTTGATGTAGAAGGCCACTCTGCAGGATCTCTTACATCGAGATTAAGCAGTGACCCAACTCAACTACAGCAGCTTATGGGTACCGAGATGTCAATGGCTTTGATCTCGGTTTTTAATTTGCTCGGTTCGATCGCAATATCTTTTGCCTTTGGATGGAAGCTCTCACTTGTTGGCCTGTTCTCGGTACTTCCAATCATCCTAACCGCTGGATATCTTAGAGTCGGTCTCGAAATGAAATTCGAAAAGATGAATGCTGCCGTATTTGCAGATAGCTCTCAATTTGCCACTGAGGCTGTTGGAGCCTTCCGTACAGTCATGTCACTAATAATGGAGGATACAATCGGTGATCGTTATGAGAAGTTACTCACGGGTCATGTATCGAAAGCCTTCGGCCAGGCGAGGTTTTCCACGGTGGTATTTGCTGGATCGGACAGCATTGAATTGGCTTGCATAGCCTTGTGTTTCTGGTGAGTTCTCGCCTGTATACTCAAGGTTTCTTTGAACTAAGTCTCGACCAGGTATGGTGGCACATTGCTTGCATCACATGAGTATGGTATACTGCAGTTTTTCATCATTTACATGGCCGTGGTTCAGGTTTGTTCTTGTGATCGAATACCTGCTCATATTATACTAACAATTCCGTAGGGTAGTCAAGCAGCTGGAATGTGGTTCTCATTTGCTCCCAGTAAGAGCATTCTTTAGGCCCAAAATTTTTTTGCAGCCAATACTGAATTAAGTAGACATGGCAGAAGCTACTGGTGCCGCAAACCGTATCCTCGGTATGCGCCCTTCAAAAACAAAAGAAGAGCGTGACCCAGAGGAGTTCAAGACCTCCAAGGATGGTGTTGGAGTAGAGTTACGGAACGTCTACTTCACATACAAAAGCCGTGAAGTTCCTGTGATCACTAATTTGAACCTGAAGGTAAGCTGTGTGGTCTAGTATATGGAACATCACTCATTCTGCTTGTAGATCGAGCCGGGCCAGTTTGCTGCTCTCGTCGGTGCTTCTGGTAAGATTCTCCATATGCCAGACATCCCCCACGGCACCCGTCTAACATGTTATCCAACAAAAGGTTGCGGTAAATCTACGATCATCAGTCTTCTTGAAAGGTATTAGTTTTCCCACTGTGACTTGTGTGCTTTAATGTGTAGCTAACCCTGACACAGATTCTATGATCCCGATTCAGGAAGTATTATCTGTGGCGACCAAGACATTTCCAACGTGGACATCAAGAAATACCGTCAAGCCATAAGCCTTGTTGCGCAAGAGCCGACTCTATATGAAGGTATACCCCTTCCACCGGGGGAAGTTCTGGATATGTTATACTACTGCTCACTAACCTTTTAAAGGCACCATCCGAGAGAACATAGCCCTTTCCGTAGACGTCGCTAGTGCTACTGATCAAGCAGTCGAGCAAGCCTGCATTGATGCCCAAATTCACGAATTTATCGTCTCACTACCGGATGGCTATTCTACCCAGTTGGGACCAAAAGGCATGTCTCTCAGTGGTGGCCAGAAGCAGCGTATTGCCCTATCCCGCGCGCTTCTACGCCGCCCGAGGCTCTTGTTACTAGACGAAGCTACATCGAGTCTGGATTCGGAATCCGAAAAGCAGGTTCAGGCAGCCATCGAACGGGCGGCTGAAAATGGTGGAAGGACGATTCTTGCTGTCGCACATGTAAGTTTGTTGCTCGCTCTCTTGAATGCCAACCACGTCACGATTGTTAATTCCTTCATAGCGTCTCGCCACCATTCAGAAAGCAGACGTTATTTTCGTGCTGGGGGGTGGCAGAGTTCTTGAAAAGGGTGATCATCAGAGCTTACTGAAGAAGAAGGGCGTATACTATCAAATGGTTAGTAAAGTCTCAAAATATCACCTGTGTCTGTAGTTGACTAATATATCTGCCCAGTGTCAAGCACAAGCTTTAGACCGGTAGCATTATTGGAGTATTTGCATTGAGTGGTATGCTGTTGGGAATGAGGCAAGCGGTCGTCACGTGACGCCGCGGCACTAGCGTGGCGAGGAGTCTTAAGCTCCTCGCCCTTCCTCATTCCAAATATATCAAGCTTTTAACCAACATCACTGTAACCTACTCGAGTAGCCGTTATTGGTGAGTCACCCTGTGTGACCAATACTGATTAGTGGTTGAATATATAGTCAACCACAGAGCAGCTAGGTTTTTGAACAGAAGAGACAGTCTTATATAGGGGTGCTATATGCGCTCATATGGAATAGATCCCGGTGATACTGTGCTACCTTAGACTTGCGGAAAACTAGTAATAGAAGTGTTACTAAGTACTAGGAGATACCAAGTTGCGTCTATTACGCAGAACAACCACGTTTACGAAGATTTGGTTGAGTACTTTAGGTTAGAAGTGTTACTAAACCTAGGGTTTTAAGTTAATGTCCAAAACGCGTTAAAACAACCATCTTAATACCTTTAGTGTACCTTTATAGACTGTAGGATTACAATTACTACCTAACTATACATTAAACAACCTTTATTTCCCTTAATTTTTTATTAAAACGCGTTAAATAATCTTTAATAATAGCTATTATGGTGTTAACCTACCCGAAGAAGTATAAGGATGATATTAACCTAAAGATATAGAAAACCGCCATAATTAATCCTGAAGATGTTAATTAATAAGACTTAAACGGATTCTTATTACACCGTATAGCACACTATAAAGATAGCGAATACAACGACACTATACTATGGTACTGTATAAAGGAGGACTTTGTTGGATAGATAAAGGAAATATAGGCTCCTATAAACAAGGATATTGTATAGGACTTCCGTAACTTCCTATAGGAGAATAGAGTATTCGTACCTATGGATAGGGGTGCTATTAGAGATAACATTTAGGAGCAAGTTATTAATGTAAAAGAAGAGCACAAATGGACTCTATAAGAGATTAAGCACTAACTATGCACTATAAGGAAGCTTAATTTATAATAGAACCTAAGTAATATACTATTAGAGACGCTTCTACCTCTATCTTTAACTCCCCTGTATTAACCAATTCAACCCACAACTTTGACTACTACCCTTTAGTAAGTATAAGATCCCCCTACTTTGCGATCTAATAGCCTTTAGACCCTACTGACTAGACCTACATCCCCACTATAGCCTATAATGCAACTCCTACTTTCTCTATCTTAATCTTAAATTGGAGGTAGTTTAAAATTGCTTACAGAGCTTGCGAAGCTCTATTTGGATTAGGAGAAGAAGTTTGGTAGGGAATTATATAATGTTCTTAATTCAAAACTACGTATTTTCTATAACTGTTGCTAAAAGGTAGGAATAGAGTCTAATAAATACTACAATGCCTATTCTGTTATGCTTAAGGGCCGAGCTAGTACCTTCTATTATAATCGTTTGGTAGGAAAAGGATACGATTTTAACCGTATGATATATAAGTTAAGATACTATTTTAAAACAGAAGAGAATAAGCAGCAGTATATATTAGAATAGAGAGAGACTACCTTTCTAAGGATTATTGCTATAAACCCAGGTGTCCCTCGGCTTGATTATCTTCAAAAGCTCTTTAATTAACTTTAGATGATTTAGCGTGGTTTATCCGAATTATATTAAGAGGATTTTAGCCTATGTAATTAAGTTATTAGCGCATGCTAAGGTGTTAAAGAATATAACCTTACTCTCTTTAATCCTGCAAATACTTATAAAGGAGTGTGTGCTTAATTAAGATCTTCTATTGGCACCGCTCTACGCTCTTAAGAAGTATAGCAATTTAACACCTAACTCTAACCTACTTCGATTGACCCGCCTGACTAATATAATTACAACTAAACTGATCAAATATATGGTGGCCGTGGTAAGCAATACGGTAGAGGGTACAATTAATGACTATAAGGCAAAGGTAGAGGTTCTTATAGAGGTTTATTCCGAAGTAATCGCTAGAAGAAGTGCTATGTTTATAAGAAACCAAATTACTAGTTAACTAGGCATTCTCTTAATAAGCGAAAGGAGGTATATAATAAGTTTCGCTAGAGTGCAAGAAACGTTAGAAATTATAAGGTTACTGCGGCCTACTTCTAAAGCTTCCTGGTTTAATATAAAGGCGTAAAGGATCTTAAGGGTGAGGTTAATAAGGCTAAACAGCTTCTTATAGATATAGAAATTAAGGACTACTCTCCCAACTAATACTTTACTAAGTATGGTAAGGTAGATGGTATACAAACCATTACTATTCTTAATAACCAATCTACGCTCCATGCTATTACGAAGTTAGATATCTTTAATGAGCTAAAGGAGAGTTCTATATTCTCCTTTAATAATAGATACTCGGCGAACGTCTTCTATGGTATTATGCCAGATACTAGAACTGTAGGAGTATCTATAGTAGGAGAACCTTAAGTTTAAGCTCTTTAGCAGCTTAATAGCTCTATTCAGATCGACTAATTAATGGTAGGCCAATATACAATTCGTTTTAGTAAGGGTACTACAATCTCTCTTAGCACAATTAAGGTTAAAACCCCCTTAGGGTATATTACTTTTTATATTATTCCCACGAACACCCTGTTTCTATTTTGCATTAGAGATATGGATAAATTAGGCGTTAAACTTGATAATCTTAAGAATATGCTCGTTTAGGGAGATAATTAGGTGCCTATTATATGCAAATGGGGTCACCCATAGTTACTCCTTTATTAACTAGAAAAGAGCGTTGCTTAGAGCCACTTAACCAAGTTAGAGCTACGTTAACTATACTATCGTTTTGGCCACCTATCCGTTTACTAATTGCTTAGGGTTCTTTAGCGAACAGGCTATAAAGTTAAGGTTAAGGCAATTAAGCATCTTATAAAGTACTACTATTACTGCTAAATAAACCAGAAGTCCCCTAGCCGATTTAAGTTCACCCTTAAAGATAACTATAACTTTAACTTCTGTATTATCGTTAACGTTATGTATCTTAATGGCAAGCTAGTACTCTAAGTTATTAACCTCTTAACCTCCTTCTAAGCCGCATGTTTTCTAAAGGATATATTAGCTAGGAACGCATAGGATACTCTTTAATTATACTAGATTAATGTCTACCTAGGACCCCCTAATTAAGTTATTTATAATATAGGAAGGAACTTCTTATCTATAGAGTTTTGGCAATAGGCGAAGGCAATAGAAATTAAGATTAAGGAAGTCCCTATTAAGGCATATAATAGTGTTAGAAAAGTAGAATAATATTACACGCCATTATAATAAGCATATAAGATTATTTCTTTAGAACTAGAGGGCGCTAGTAAAGAGCTTATCTTATAGATAGCTATTAAGGCTGTTAATAATTCCGCTGGCCTAGATGGGCTCGTACCTATATTACTAGTCTTTAGCGCCTACCCTTAAATGACTAACAATTCTCTACTATCCCTATCCGTTATATAACGAGCGGAGGCTATTCGCAAAGTAATAAAAGAGGTGCGATGTCTTTATGCTACGCGCTAGGTCAACGACGCACTAGGAATAAGAAATGGCCTAAATACCTTAACTACGCTTAATCTGCCACTCCAATCTAAGGTATACGTATAGCGTAAAAAGGGAGGATAGTTAGGCCCACATAAACTTATTACAATTAATGGTTAGACTTGCACTCTTTAGATGCCCTATAGACCCACTTAATTCCACTTAACCGTTATTAAGCCCTACTATAGAAATAACAGTTCTGAGCCTTTATAGGATACCCTAGAGGATACCCTAGAGAAGAACTACAATTAACGTACTCTAGAAGGCGACTATAATCCTAATATAATTGTAGTAGATATGCCGCAACTACGACGCGGTAGAGGTTGCCTAAAGGGATTATAAAATCGCTAACACCTTATTAATTTTGAAGAGTAATTTGTTACTGCTATTAAGAGTAGAGACAAGTTATTAATGGCCTTTATAACAGCTAAAGAGAAGGCTGACTTTAAGCTCGTAAAATAGCTCTAAAAGGAAGGCCGTATTATAACTCTAGGAGCTCCTTTTTAAGTATTTAATAAGTAGGAGATCGACGGTCTTATTACAAGAGGAGTTTTTAAATTTAAGAAGTATAACCCTACTAAGTTTAATAGAGTTCGCATCTTTAAGTTAAGAATAGTTAATAAGATTAAGGGCAAAGCTACTAACACCCTA